>JGI1358J11329_10000124_pt1 | contig 70935 bp, 81 predicted proteins | sample Subgroupgradi54m_FD_11329 | JGI IMG/M metagenome (IMG submission 11329)
GCGGTCGCCGGCGTGTATCTTCATGGCAGGGCGGGGGATCTGGCGGCGCGGGTGCTCGGCCCGGTCGGCCTGCTGGCCACCGACGTCGCGACCCGTCTCCCCGCCGCGATCCACCAGTTGGTTCGTCATGGGTAAGCTCTTGTTTGTGCAGAACCGTTGTCGGGCCACACGATGTGGCCGTGCCGGATTCAGTTGCCACCGTAGCTCAGTTGGTAGAGCAGCGGTTTTGTAAACCGCGGGTCGGAGGTTCGAATCCTCTCGGTGGCTTGCCTATCAAAATGAGCAACTCCTCGGAAGGGGTTCATCAAGGAGACCCGTTCCGTTGGAGGGGAGAATATTTAAGAGGGGAACAGGCGTTCCCCTCTTAAAACGAGTTGGCGAACGGATCTTGGTTGGCAAACGTTCTTGCATGTGTACAATGACTGCGGGTACACCCATGGTTGGTGTGCGCCAACTCGTTCAAGGGCAGGTACCAAAGTGGCCAACTGGGCCAGACTGTAAATCTGGTGGCTTACGCCTTCAGAGGTTCGAATCCTCTCCTGCCCATCTTCTCCTCAGCGGAGGGGGAAGGATAAGGGGGAAGCCCCCTGGTTCCCCCTTATAACTGAGTCCGACACGTACGGTTGAACAGATAGACATTTGCTGGTGTCCCCTTTGGTCGGCCCACTGACGGTGGCCATGTCGGACTCAGTTGCGGGCGTAGTTCAATGGCAGAACGGAAGCCTTCCAAGCTTCTCATGGCGGTTCGATTCCGCCCGCCCGCTCTTTTGCCGCCTCCCCCCAGAAAAAATAGTTGACATCCCAAGGCCCCGCGGTACACTAGAGCGTTTGTACCACCAACAACGCCCTGAGAGCAGCAGGGCTTTATCATCTCTGCTGCTGCTGTAGCTCAGTCGGTAGAGCACGTCCTTGGTAAGGACGGGGTCACCGGTTCAATTCCGGTCAGCAGCTCCAGCCAACTGCGTCAGCGTGTTGAGGCATCCCGATGGCGCCGGATGAGGTGTATTGTCGTCATCGGGCGGCCGTTATTTTTCTTGAGACCCTGAACGGGAACTGAGGAGGACGACGGATCCATGGCTACGAAGGAAAAATTCGACCGAACCAAACCCCACGTGAACATCGGGACCATCGGGCACGTGGATCATGGCAAGACGACGCTGACGCAAGCCATCACCTTTGTGTTGAGCAAGCAGGGGTTGGCGGAGAAGCGGCCGTACGACTCGATTGACAACGCGCCTGAGGAGAAAGAGCGCGGCGTCACGATCAACATCGCGCACGTCGAGTACCAGACGGCGAATCGCCACTACGCGCACGTCGACTGCCCGGGCCACGCCGACTACATCAAGAACATGATTACCGGGGCCGCGCAGATGGACGGCGCCGTCCTCGTGGTCTCCGCCGTCGATGGGCCGATGCCCCAGACCCGCGAGCACATCCTTCTGGCCCGCCAAGTCGGCGTGCCGGCCATCGTTGTCTTCCTGAACAAGGTGGATATGGTGGAAGACAAGGAGTTGCTTGATCTGGTCGAGGTGGAGGTCCGGGAACTCTTGACGAAGTACGGTTTCCCCGGCGACAAGACCCCGATCATCAAGGGGAGCGCGCTCAAGGCCAGCGAGGGTGTGGCCGAGTACGAGAAGAGCCTCCTCGAGCTCATGAAGGCGGTGGACGAGTTCATTCCGACCCCGAAGCGCGAGGTGGAGAAGCCGTTCCTCATGGCGGTCGAGGACGTCTTCTCGATCACGGGGCGCGGCACGGTGGGCACCGGGCGCGTGGAGCGCGGCGTCGTCAAGGTGAACGAGACCGTGGACGTCGTCGGCTTGCGGCCGAAGGTGTCGCAGACCGTGGTGACCGGGATCGAGATGTTCCGCAAGCTCCTGGACGAGGGGCAGGCCGGCGACAACGTGGGGCTGCTCCTGCGCGGCATCGACAAGAAGGATCTGGAGCGCGGGATGGTGTTGGCGAAGCCCGGCTCGATCACGCCGCATACGAAATTCACCGCCGAGGTGTACGCGCTGACGAAGGAAGAGGGCGGCCGGCATACCCCGTTCTTCAGTGGGTATCGGCCGCAATTTTATTTCCGGACGACGGACGTGACCGGGGTCGTCACCCTGCCGAAGGGCACGGAGATGATCATGCCGGGCGACAACGTCACGGTCGAGATCGAGCTCATCACGCCGATCGCTTGCGAGGAGGGGCTGCGCTTCGCCATCCGCGAAGGCGGCCACACCGTCGGCGCCGGGACCGTCGGCAAGATTTCGGCGTAAGGACGGCATGCGGGATCAGATCACGATGGCGTGTGGCCAGTGCCAACGGCGCAACTACCACACGACCCGGAACAAGAAACAGCATGCCGACCGGCTGGAGCTGAAGAAGTTTTGTCGGTGGTGCCGCGGGTACACCCTGCACAAGGAAACGAAGTGATCCTTCGATTCGTGTCAGAGGCCTGTAGCTCCAACTGGCTAGAGCAGCGGTCTCCAAAACCGCGGGTTGCAGGTTCGAATCCTGCCAGGCCTGAGCTTTCTGTCTGGCCGGGACTGCTCGGCTAATCCTGCCGGCGCACGCATGATTCGCAAAACCATCGCCTTTGTTCGGGAAGTACGTGTCGAATTGGGGAAGGTGTCATGGTCGTCTCGCTCGGAACTGATCGGCTCGACGTGGGTGGTCCTGATCTCGACGGCGCTGCTGGGCCTCGTGATCGGGCTGCTGGATCTCCTCTTCACGACCGTGCTGCACATCCTGCTGCGACGATGACGAAGTCCTGGTACGTGATCCACACGTTGACGGGGCAGGAGGAGCGCGTCAAGAGCGCCATCGAGGGGAAGATCGCCTCGGGGGCGGCCGGCAGGCTGATCAGCCAGGTGCTGATCCCGATGGAGAAGGTGTCGGAGGTCAAGGCCGGGAAGAAGAAGATCTCGGAGCGGAAGGTGTTCCCCGGCTACGTGCTCCTGGAGATGGAGCTGACCGATGACAGCTGGTACCTGATCCGGAATACCCCCGGCGTCAGCGGCTTCGTCGGCGGCGGGCAGCGGCCCACCCCGCTCGGTGAGGAGGAGGTCCAGGCGATCATGCAGGCCTCGCAGGAGAAGATGGAGAAACCGACCCCGAAGGTGATCTTCGAGGTGGGCGAGAGCGTGCGGGTGACCGAGGGACCCTTTACGAACTTTAACGGCACGATCGAAGAGGTGAATCCGGAGAAGGGGCGGCTGAAGGTGATGGTCGCGATCTTCGGACGCTCGACCCCGGTGGAGCTCGAGTACTGGCAAGTGGAGAAGATCTGACGTGGCGAAGAAGGTGGTGGCACAAATCAAACTCTACTGCCCGGCGGGCCAGGCCAATCCGGCCCCGCCCGTGGGCCCGGCCCTCGGCCAGCATGGCGTGAACATCATGGAGTTCTGCAAGGCGTTCAACGCGCAGACCCAGGGCAAGGAAGGGTTGATCCTGCCGGTGGTGATCTCCGTGCATGACGATCGGTCGTTCACGTTCATCATTAAGAGCGCGCCCAGCTCCGTCCTGCTCAAGCGCGCCTGCGGCATCGCGAAGGCCTCCGGGACGCCGAACAAAGACAAGGTGGGCAAGGTGACGCGGGCGCAGGTCCGCGAGATCGCCGAGCAGAAACTCAAGGACATGAATGCCCCGACGCTGGAGCAGGCGATGAAGACCATCGAGGGGACGGCCCGCAGCATGGGGATCGAGGTAGCCGACTAATGCCGGGCCCGTTGGTCGCTGAGCTGTTGACCACGCAAGGAGAGGGCCCAAGGGGGAACCCTTGCGGTTCCCCCTTGAGGTGATAGGAAAGTCTGAACGATGGCAACGATTGTGAGCAAGCGGATGAAGGCGACGGCGGCCCTCGTGGACCGGACGAAGGCCTACTCGGTGGCCGAGGCGGTGGCTCTGCTCAAGCAGGCCCCGCACCCGAAGTTCGACGAGACGGTGGATGTCGCCGTGAAGCTCGACATTGATCCGAAGCAGACCGATCAGCTCGTGCGCGGCACCGTGGTGCTGCCGCACGGCACCGGGAAGACCCGGCGCGTCATCGTCTTCGCCAAGGGAGACGCGGCGAAGGCGGCTGAGGGGGCGGGGGCGGATGTCGTCGGTGGGGATGAGCTCATTCAGAAAGTGGGCGGCGGCTGGCTCGAGTTCGACGTGGCGGTGGCCACGCCCGACCTCATGAAGGACCTCTCAAAGCTGGGCAAGTTGCTCGGGCCGCGCGGACTGATGCCGAGTCCCAAGGCCGGCACGGTGACCATGGATGTGGCCCGCGCCATCAAAGAGATCAAGGGTGGGAAGGTGGAGTTCAAGATGGACAAGCAGGGGGATCTCCACCTGGGCCTCGGGAAAGTCTCCTTCCCGGCGGAGCACCTCGTGGCCAACGCGACCGCGTTCCTCGAGGCGCTGTGGCGGGCGCGCCCGGCGGCGACGAAGGGGCAGTACGTGCGGGCCATCTATCTCTCGAGCACGATGGGCCCCGGGATCAAGCTGAACGTGAATGAGCTCCGCGAGGCGGTGGCGGCATGAGCGCCACGGCCACGGCGGAACGGCCCGTGCGGCTGGGCCAGCGCATTCGCCGGCAGATCGTCGAGGAGTTGACCCCGACGGTCAGCGGGGCGAAGGCGGTGTTCGCCTTCACGGTGCAGAAAGTGCCCGTCTCGGAGATGGAGGCGCTGCGCCGGTCCCTGCGCGCCGTCTCGGCAGAGATGGCGATAGTGAAGAATTCCTTGGGCCGCCGCGTGCTGGCCCAGGCGGGATTGGCGGGGCTCGACTCGTGCCTCGAGGGGACGAGCGGGCTCGGGCTCGCCCAGGCCGATCCCGTGGCGGTGTCGAAGGTGCTGGTCACCTTCGCCAAGGACCACGAGGGATTCAAACTGCGCGGGGCCGTCGTGGAGCGCCAGACCCTGGGGCTCCAGGAGATCCGGGTGCTGGCGGCGCTGCCGTCGCGCGAGATCTTGCTCGCGAAGGTTGTGGGTGGCCTGCAGGCCCCCATCAGCGGGTTCGTCGGGGTGTTGAGCGGGGTCACCCGCAAATTCGTTTATGTGCTTGACGCGATTCGTCAATCGAAGGAGGGGAAGTCATGAGCGAGGCAACCGCAACGCAGGAACTTTCACCCAAGGCGCAGGAGATCGTCTCGACGGTGGAGTCCATGACGGTGTTGGAGTTGGCGGCATTGGTCAAGGCCCTGGAAACCAAGTTCGGGGTCACGGCCGCCGTCCCGATGGGCGCGGCCGCGGGTGGGGCTGCCGCCGGTGGAGCGCCGGCCGCCGCCGTAGAGGAGAAGTCGACCTTCGAGGTCGTCCTCACCGATGTCGGGGCCAACAAGATTCAGGTGATCAAGGAGATCCGCGCGGTCACGAACCTCGGGCTGAAGGAAGCCAAGGATCTCGTCGATGCGGCTCCGAAGACAATCAAGACGGGCGTGGCCAAGGATGAGGCCGCGACCATCAAGCAGAAGCTGGAAGCGGTCGGCGCGAAAGTCGAGCTGAAGTAACCGGCCTTATGGAGCGCGCGATGAGCGAGCGGCGGAATCTCGGACGGATTGGGGAAGCAGCGGAGCTGCCGGATTTACTGGAGCTCCAGACGCAGTCCTTTGCCGACTTCCTGCAGGTCGAGACCCCGCGGACCAAGCGGGAGAACGTCGGGCTCCAGGAGGTGTTCACCGAGGTGTTCCCGATCGAGAGTCACGACGGGAAATACCGGGTCGAGTACCTCCATTACACGCTGGGCAAACCCAAGTATGATTTGTGGGAGAGCCAGCGCCGGGGGCTGACCTATGCGGCGCCGCTCAAAGTCAAACTCCGCCTGCGCTCCGCCAAGGAAATGAAGGAACAGGAAGTGTACCTCGGCGACCTGCCGCTCATGACCCCGACCGGCACCTTCATCGTCAACGGCGATGAGCGCGTCATCGTCAGCCAGCTCCACCGGTCTCCCGGCGTCTCCTTCGAGGCCGAGGTGCACCCGAACGGCAAGCGGCTCTACTCGGCCCGCGTCATCCCCTACCGCGGCGCCTGGCTCGAGTTCGAGTTTGATCTGACGGACGTGTTGTACGCCGTCATTGACCGGCGCCGCAAGATTCCGGTGACGGTGTTCCTGCGGGCCATCGGGTGCGGCACCGACGAGGAGATCCTCAAGCAGTTCTGCGGCGTCGAGACGATCAAGGCCGACTCGCTGGCCGAGCTCAAGCCGGTGGTCGGGCGCATCGCGGCGGTGGCGATCACCGATCCGGCGACGCAGGCGGTGCTCGTGCCGCGGCTGGAGGAGTTGACCAAAGATCACCTCACGATGCTTTGGAACTCCGAGGTGCGCCAGATCAAGGTGCTCAAGAAGGCGGTCCCGGAAATCCTCCATACCTTTGCCAAGGACCGCCTGAAGACGAAGGATGACGCGATGCTGGATATCTTCCGGCGTCTGCGTCCGGGGGACCCGGCCACGGTCGCCTCGGCCCAAGCCCTCTTGAACCGCCTCTTCTTTGATCCGAAGACCTACGACCTCGGCCGCGTCGGCCGCTACATGCTGAACCGGAAGCTCGGCCTCACCGTTGATCCGGAGCAGAAGGTGCTCGATGCAGCCACCATCGTCCAGGTGATCCAGGCGCTCCTCAACCTGAAGACCGCTCAGGGGGACGTCGATGACATTGATCACCTGGGGAATCGCCGGATCCGGACGATCGGCGAGCTGCTGCAGAACCAATTCCGCATTGCCCTCTCCCGCGTCGAGCGCTCCTGCCGGGAGCGGATGACGATCTACGATCTCGAGAACACGATGCCGCATCAGCTGGTCAACGCCAAGCTGGTCTCCTCGGTCATCCGGGATTTCTTCGGCCGGTCCCAGCTGTCGCAGTTCATGGATCAGACGAACCCCTTGGCGGAGCTCACGCACAAGCGGCGGCTCTCCGCCCTCGGGCCCGGCGGGCTCTCGCGCAAGCGAGCCGGCTTCGAGGTGCGCGACGTCCACTACTCGCACTACGGCCGTATCTGTCCGATCGAGACGCCGGAAGGGCCGAACATCGGACTGATCGCCTCCCTCTCCACCTACGCGCGCGTCAATCCCTACGGCTTTATCGAGACCCCCTACCGGAAAGTCGAGAAGGGGCACGTGACCCAGAAGATCGACTATCTGTCGGCGGACATCGAGGATCGGTACACCATTGCGCAGGCGAATGCCCGCCTGGATAAGTCGGGCCGCTTCCTCGACAAGTTGATCGCCTGTCGGCACAAGGGGGACTTCCCCCTGATGCCGCCCGAAAAAATCGACTACATGGATGTCTCCCCCCGGCAGCTCGTCTCCGTCGCGACCAGTCTCGTCCCCTTCCTCGAACATGATGACGCCAACCGCGCGCTCATGGGTGCCAACATGCAGCGCCAAGCCGTGCCGCTCCTCTTCCCGCAGGCCCCGCTCATCGGGACCGGGATGGAGTTCCGTGTGGCGAAGGATTCCGGGGCGGTGGTCGTGGCGTTCGAGTCCGGCGTCGTGCGGAGCGTGCAGGCCGATGAGATCGGGATTGACCGGACCGTCTACTCCCTGCGCAAGTTCGTTCGCTCAAATGCGAGCACCTGCATCAACCAGCGGCCGATCGTCGAGGTGGGCCAGAAGGTGAAGGCCGGCCAGGTGATCGCCGATGGCGCCTCCACGAAGGCCGGTGAGCTGGCGCTGGGTCGCAACGTGTTGGTCGCTTTCATGCCGTGGCGCGGCTACAATTTCGAGGATGCCATTCTCCTCAGCGAGAAGCTGGTCAAGGAGGATGTGTTCACCTCCATCCATATCGAGGAGTTCGAGCTGGAAGCCCGCGACACGCGGCTCGGCAACGAAGAGATCACGCGCGACATCCCGAACGTCGGCGAAGAGGCGCTCAAGGATCTCGATGAGTCCGGCATCGTGCGGATCGGCGCCGAGGTGCATCCCGGCGACATTCTCGTCGGGAAGGTGGTGCCGAAGTCGGAGACCGAGCTCTCGCCCGAGGAGCGCCTGCTCCACGCGATCTTCGGCGAGAAGGCCGGGGATGTGCGCGACGCGTCGCTCACCGTGCCGCCGGGAGTCGAGGGGATCATCGTGGACGTGAAGGTGTTCTCCCGGAAGAAGTTGAAGCCCGCCACCAAGGACGAGGTCACGCTCGAGCACAAGCAGATCGAGGAGCTCCGCCACTACTACCAGATGCAAATTCACTCGATCAAGCGGGAGCGGTATCACAAGCTGGCCAAGCTCCTCATCGGGCAGAAGCTCAGCCACGGGATTCTCGATGAGGAGACCGGGGCCACGCTCGTACCGTACCATCATCCCATCAAGAAGTCCGATCTCAACAAGCTGGAGCGGGCGGACCTCGATGATCTCCATATCGAGAGCAATCCGGAGCTGGAGGATGAGGTCAAGCGGCTCTGCCGCGTCTTCCGCGATCAGATCGAGGAGCTCTCCTACGAGGAGGAGCGGGAGGTGGACCGGATCAAGCGGGGCGATGAGTTGCCCGCCGGCGTCCTCAAGAAGGTCGTGGTCTATGTCGCCTCCAAGCGCAAGATCCAAGTCGGCGACAAGATGGCCGGCCGCCACGGGAACAAGGGGGTCATCGCCAAGATCCTCCCCGAGGAGGACATGCCGTTCCTGCCGGACGGTACCCCGGTCCAGATTGTGCTCAATCCCCTCGGCGTGCCGTCCCGCATGAACGTGGGACAGATTTTGGAAACCCACCTGGGGTGGGCGGCGCAGGCCCTCGGGCTGCAGTTGGCCTCCCCCGTGTTCGACGGGGCTCGCGAGAGCGAGATCAAGGCGTTCCTCCGCGAGGCGAAGCTGCCGGAGCGTGGGCAGATCCAGCTGCGCGACGGCCTGACCGGCGACGCCTTCGATCAGCAGGTGACCGTCGGCTACATCTACATGATGAAACTGGCCCACCTGGTGGACGATAAGATCCACGCCCGGTCGATCGGCCCCTACTCCCTCGTCACGCAGCAGCCGCTCGGGGGGAAGGCCCAGTTTGGCGGCCAGCGCTTCGGCGAGATGGAAGTCTGGGCCCTCGAGGCCTACGGGGCGGCCTACACCTTGCAGGAGCTACTGACGGTGAAATCGGACGACGTGCAGGGGCGCACCCGGATTTATGAATCGATCGTCAAGGGGGAGCATGCCCTGCAGGCCGGCACCCCGGAGTCGTTCAACGTGTTGGTGAAGGAACTCCAGAGCTTGTGCCTCGACATTCGCACGGAACGGAAGAAGATCTGATGGACAAGCTCGATCACCTCGACCGATTTGACGCGGCCGCCATCGAGCGCCTCGGCCGGCTGAGTCTCGACCGGGAGCGGTTCGGCACGCCCGATCTGCGCTCGTTCGACTCGATCACGATCCAGCTCGCCTCCCCCGACGTGATCCATTCCTGGTCGCGCGGCGAGGTGCGCAAGCCGGAGACGATCAACTATCGGACGCTCAAGCCCGAGAAGGACGGCCTCTTCTGCGAGCGGATCTTCGGCCCGACGAAGGATTGGGAGTGCAACTGCGGCAAGTACAAGCGCGTCAAGCACAAGGGGATCATCTGCGACCGCTGCGGCGTCGAGGTGACCCGGGCCAGCGTCCGCCGAGAGCGGATGGGCCATATTGATCTGGCCGCGCCCGTCACCCACATCTGGTTTTTCAAAGCGATGCCGTCGCGCATCGCCACATTGCTGGACATGAATATGCGCGACCTCGAGCGCGTGATCTACTACGAGGAGTACCTCGTCATTGATCCGGGCGAGACTCCCTTGAAGGCCAAGACGCTCCTGAGTGAGGAACGGTACCAGGATGCCGTCAAGCGGTTCGGCCACAAATTCGTGGCGAAGATGGGGGCCGAGGCGGTCGCCGAGCTGATCAAAGGGCTCGAGCTGGACAAGATGGCCGAGACGCTCAAGGTCCAGCTGAAAGAGGCCAAGGGGGAGCAGCTCCAGAAAAAACTGGTCAAGACCCTCCGGATCGTGGACGCGTTCCGCAAGTCGGGCAACAAGCCGGAGTGGATGATCCTCTCCGTGGTGCCGGTGATCCCCCCCGACCTGCGCCCGCTCGTGCCGCTCGACGGGGGACGGTTCGCCACGTCCGATCTGAATGATCTCTATCGCCGGGTGCTCAACCGCAACAACCGGTTGAAGAAGCTGCTGACGTTGCGCGCCCCTGAGGTGATCGTCCGCAACGAGAAGCGGATGCTCCAGGAGGCCGTAGACGCCCTGTTCGACAACGGGCGGCACGGGCGGGCCGTGATGGGCCCCGGCAACCGGCCGCTCAAGTCCCTCTCCGACATGCTCAAGGGGAAGCAGGGGCGGTTCCGCCAGAACCTGCTCGGCAAGCGCGTGGACTACTCGGGCCGCTCCGTCATCGTGATCGGGCCGGAGCTGAAGATCTGGCAGTGCGGGCTCCCAAAGAAGATGGCGCTGGAGTTGTTCGAACCGTTCATCATCAAGAAGCTGCGCGAGCGCGGCTTCGTCCACACGATCAAGTCGGCGAAACGCATGGTCGAGCGCGCGCGGCTGGAGGTGTGGGACATCCTCGAAGAGGTGATCCGCGAGCACCCGGTCATGCTCAACCGCGCCCCGACGCTGCACCGGCTCGGGATCCAGGCGTTTGAGCCGCTCCTCATCGAGGGGAAGGCGATCCAAGTGCACCCGCTCGTCTGCACCGCCTTCAATGCCGACTTCGATGGCGACCAGATGGCGGTCCACGTCCCGCTCTCGATGGAAGCGCAGATGGAATGCCGGATCCTGATGTTGGCCGCGAACAATATTTTCTCGCCCGCGGACGGGCGGCCGATCGCCACCCCGACGCAGGACATCGTGCTCGGCTGCCATTACCTGACGAAAGAGAAACCCGGGGCCAAGGGCGAGGGGCGGACCTTTGCCTCGCCGGACGAGGCGCTCGTCGCCTACCACGATGATGTGGTCGCGCTGCACGCGAAGGTGACGGTGCGGGTGCGCGGCCAGCTCCTCGAGACCACGATCGGCCGGGTGTTCCTGAATCAGTACCTGCCGGCCGACTACGAGTTCTTTAACAAGATTGCCGGCAAGACGGAGCTCAGCAAGCTCGTCACCGACATCTACAAGCGGTACGGCCATCACCGGTTGATCCAGGTGCTGGATGCGCTCAAGACGCTCGGGTTTGAGATGGCCACGAAGGCCGGGCTCTCCATCTCCATTGACGACATGCACATCCCGCGGCGCAAGCCGGAGGTGATTGCGGCCGCCCAGAAAGAGGTGGCGGGCGTCGAGGAGCAGTATCAGAACGGGCTGATCACCGACGGCGAGCGCTATAACAAGATCATTGATATTTGGACGCACGCGACCGACTCGATCTCGGACATGATCTTCAAAGAACTCGACCCCTTCAACCCCGTCTTCTTGATGGCCGACTCGGGGGCCCGCGGGTCGAAGCAGCAGATCCGGCAGCTCTCCGGGATGCGCGGCCTCATGGCCAAGCCGTCCGGCGAGATCATCGAGACGCCGATCACGGCGAACTTCCGCGAGGGGTTGACCGTGCTCGAGTACTTCATCTCCACGCACGGCGCCCGCAAGGGGTTGGCGGATACCGCGCTCAAGACGGCCGACTCCGGGTACCTGACCCGCCGGCTCGTGGACGTCGCGCAGGATGTCTCGATCAACGAGCTGGATTGCGGGACGCTCAACGGGATCTTCGTCGGCGAGATCATCGAGGGTGATGAGATCGTCGTGCCGCTCCGCGAGCGGATTATCGGGCGCGTGGCGCTCGACAACATCGCCGACGTCATCACCGACACGGTGATCGTCGAGGCGGGCCAGGAGATCACCGAGGAGGCCGCCGACACGATCGAGCAGACCGGGATCGAGAAGATCCGGATCCGCTCGGTGCTGACCTGCGAGTCGCAGTACGGCGTCTGCGCCAAGTGCTACGGGCGCAATCTGGCGACCGGCCGCATGACCGAGCTCGGCGAGGCGGTCGGCATCATCGCGGCCCAGTCGATTGGCGAGCCCGGGACCCAGCTGACGATGCGCACGTTCCACATCGGCGGCACCGCCTTCCGCGTTATCGAGCAGTCCCACATCAAGGCGAAGCACACCGGGACCATGAAGTTCCACAACCTGCGCGTCGTGCAGAAGGGGAAGGACCTCATCGTCCTCAACCGCAACGGGCAGGTTTCGCTGCACGACCCCGAGGGACGCGAGCTGGAGCGTTACCCGATCCCCAACGGCGCCGTCCTCCGGCATGCCGAGGGGGGCAAGGTCTCCAAGGACGACATCTTCGTGAAATGGGACCCCTACACGGTGCCGATCTTGACGGAAGTCGGCGGGCGCATCAAGTACGAGGACTTGAAGGACGGCGTGACGGTGCGCGAGGAGCTGGATCAGGCGACGGGGCTCAAGGACCGGGTCGTGATCGAGCATCGCGGCGAGTACCACCCGCAGATCCTGCTGCTCGACAGCAAGCGGGACGTGCTGGCGATCTACCCGATCCCCGCCGGGGCGCATATCAGCGTGCAGAACGATCAGAAGGTGGAGGCCGGCGACCTGTTGGCCAAGACGCCGCGCGTCGTGTCGAAGACGAAAGATATCACCGGCGGTCTGCCGCGCGTCGCCGAGCTGTTCGAGGCCCACCGGCCGAAGGATCCGGCGATCATCAGCGAAATTGACGGCACCGTCGAGTTCGGCCCCTCGAAGAAGGGCCAGCGCCGCGTCATCGTCAAGAGCCCGACCGGAATGAAGAAGGAATACCTGATCCCGCACGGCAAGCACCTGAACGTCTACAAGAGCGATTGGGTGACGGCCGGCCAGCCGCTGATTGACGGGCCAATTGTCCCGCAGGATATTTTGCGCATCGGCGGCGACAAGAAACTCCAGGAGTATCTCGTCAACGAAATCCAAGAGGTGTACCGCCTGCAGGGGGTGCGCATCAACGACAAGCACATCGAGGTGATCGTCCGCCAGATGCTGAAGAAGGTGAAGATCGAAGACCCCGGCGACACCGACTTCCTCGTTGGGCAGCAGGTGGACAAATGGCACTTCCAGCACGAGAACGAGCGCGTGACCAAGAAAGGGGGCAAGCCGGCCTCCGCCACCCAGCTGTTGCTCGGGATCACGAAGGCCAGTCTCTCGACGGAGAGCTTCATCTCGGCCGCGAGCTTCCAGGAGACGACCCGCGTGCTCACCGAGGCGGCGACCGCCGGCAAGCGGGATGACCTCCGCGGCTTGAAGGAGAACGTGATCATGGGGCATCTCATCCCGGCCGGGACCGGCTTCTTGGCCCACCGGGACATCGAGTTTGTGAAGAAGGTGCTCGAGATGCCGGTGCTCGAGACGCCGGCCGCCGAGCCCGAAGCGCCCGTGACGGAGGGCGAAACTCAGCCCCCGGAGGCCGCCTCGTGACCCCACCACCTGACTTCGGCCCTGCGGGCCGTCGTTCGTCGAACGCCCGCCTCCGGCGGGCAAGGCAGGTGGTGGGGTGAGCCCGACGATTGGTCAGCTCATCCGCTACGGCCGCGAGCGGAAGGTGCGCCGGACGAAGGCCCCGGCGCTCCAGGGGCGGCCGCAGGTGCGCGGCGTCTGTCTTCAGGTGAAGACCCAGACGCCGAAGAAGCCGAACTCGGCGCTGCGGAAGGTGGCGCGCGTGCGGCTCACGAACGGCGTGGAAGTCACGGCCTACATCCCGGGCGAGGGACACAACTTGCAGGAGCACTCGATCGTCTTGGTCCGCGGCGGCCGCGTCAAGGACCTCCCGGGCGTCCGCTATCACATTATCCGTGGCACGCTGGATGCCGCTGGCGTGAGCCAGCGGAAGAAATCGCGCAGCAAGTACGGCGCGAAGATGCCGAAGGGATAGGGCCCCATGCGCCGACGAGCCGCAGAGCGCCGAGACAACTTGCCGGATCCGATCTACCACTCCAAACTGGTGGCGAAGTTTGTGAACATGGTGATGCAGTGCGGGAAGAAGTCCCGGGCCGAACAGATCGTCTACGGGGCGTTCGACCGGCTAAAGACCGAGACGAAGGTCGAAGATACCTTGCAGGCGTTCCAGAAGGCCGTGGACAACGCCCGGCCGTTCCTGGAGGTGAAGTCCCGGCGCGTCGGCGGGGCTACCTACCAGGTGCCGGTCGAGATCCGCCAGGAACGCGGCACCGCGCTCGCCCTGCGCTGGATCCGCGACTTCGCGCGCACGAAAAAGGGCAAGCCCATGGAAGAGCGGCTGGCGGACGAGCTGATCGCCTCGTACAAGGGCGAGGGCAGCGCCGTCAAGCGCCGTGAGGAGACCCACCGGATGGCGGAGGCGAATAAGGCCTTCAGCCATTATCGTTGGTAAGCCATCCGATGAGCGATTTTCCACTTGAGCGGACGCGGAATATCGGGATCGTCGCCCACATTGATGCGGGCAAGACGACGACCACCGAGCGCATCCTCTATTACACGGGGCGCCTCCACAAGATGGGAGAGGTGCATGACGGGACGACGACGATGGACTGGATGCCGCAGGAGCAGGAGCGCGGCATCACGATCACGGCGGCGGCCACCACCTGTTTCTGGAAGGACCATCGGATCAACATCATTGATACCCCGGGCCACGTGGATTTCACGATCGAGGTGGAGCGGTCGCTGAAGGTGCTCGATGGCTGCGTCGTGGTGTTCGATGCGGTCAGCGGCGTCGAGCCCCAGTCGGAGACCGTCTGGCGCCAGGCGGACCGCTACCATGTGCCGCGGATCTGCTACATCAACAAGATGGACCGGGTGGGGGCCGATTTCTACGGGACGGTCCAGCAGATTCACGAGCGGCTGGGGGCCGCGCCGGTGCCGGTCCAGCTGCCGCTCGGCAGCGAGGCGAACTTTAACGGGATCGTGGATCTGTTGACCCAGCGGATCGAGGTCTATCTCGACGATCTGGGGAAGGAAGTCGAGGAGCGGGACGTGCCGCCGGAGATGGCGGAGAAGGTCCGTGAGTGGCGAACGAAGTTGGTCGAGCGGCTGGGGGAAGCGGACGATGCCATCATGGAGGATTTCGTCCACAACAAGGTGCCGACCGTGGAGGAGCTGCGCGCGGCGCTGCGCCGGGCGACCGTGGCGAATAAAATCGTGCCGGTCCTCTGCGGCTCCTCGTTCAAGAACAAGGGCGTCCAGTTCCTGCTCGATACGGTGGTGAACTATCTGCCGAGCCCCTTGGACATTCCGCCGATCAAGGGGAAGGATCCGAAGACGGGCCAGGCGCTCGAGCGCAAGACGGCCACCTCCGAGCCGTTCTGCAGCTTGGCCTTCAAGCTGATGACCGACCCGTTCGTCGGGAAGCTGACCTTTATCCGGGTCTACTCGGGCGTGCTGAAGTCCGGCACCTACGTCTACAACGCCAACCGCGGCACGAAAGAGCGGATCGGCAAACTGGTGCGCATGCACGCGAACAAACAAGAGATCATTCAGGAAGTGTCTGCCGGGGATATCGCGGCGGCCGTGGGGCTCAAGGAGACGCGCACCGGCGAGACCATTTGCGACGAGGCGAAGCCGGTCCTCCTGGAATCCATGCATTTTCCTGATCCGGTCGTGTCGCTCGCGATCGAGCCGGAGACCTCGATGGATCAGGACCGGCTGGGGTTGAGCTTGAACAAGTTGCAGGAGGAGGACCCGTCGTTCCGCGTCTCCTACAATCAGGAGACGGCGCAGACGATCATCTCCGGGATGGGAGAGCTCCACCTGGACATCATCTTGGACCGCCTGAAGCGCGAGTTTAAGGTGAACACGAAGACCGGCCGCCCGCAGGTGGCCTACAAAGAGACGATCACCCGGAAGGCCGAGGCGGTTGGGAAGTTCATCCAGCAGTCCGGCGGCCGCGGGCAGTACGGGCATGTCGAGTTCCTCGTGGAGCCGGGCGAGCGGAACAGCGGCGTGGTGTTCGTCAACGAGATCGTCGGCGGCGCCATTCCGAAGGAGTTCATCCCGCCGGTCAAGCAGGGGGTGGAGGAGGCCGCGCGCAGCGGCGTGCTCGCCGGCTACCCGGTCAGCGACATCATCGTCACCCTGCAGGACGGGTCGTACCACGACGTGGATTCCTCCGAGATCGCCTTCAAGCTGGCGGCCTCGATCGGCCTCCAGGAGGGGTTGAAGAAGTGCGGGCCGATCTTGTTGGAACCAATCATGAACTTGGAAGTGGTGGTGCCTGAGGAGTACCTCGGGTCAATCGTTGGGGATCTCAGTTCCCGGCGGTGCAAGATCGTAGAAATGAGCCAGCGGGCCAACGCGAAGGTGATCAAAGGCGAGGTGCCGCTGGGGGAAATGTTCGGCTACGCGACGGCGATTCGCAGCATGTCGCAGGGGCGCGCCTCCTTCACCATGGAGCCGTTCTACTACGCGCCCGTGCCGAAGAACGTTCAGGACGAGATCGCCGCCAAGCGACAGACGGTCGCGGCGGCGGCCCGTCGGTAAACGGAGCCCTGATGGCCCAGCAGACACGCATTCGTATCAAGCTCCGGGCGTACGATCACCGGGTGCTCGACCAGTCGGCCCAGGAGATCGTGGAGACCGCCCGACGGACGGGTGCGTCGGTGGCCGGCCCGGTGCCGTTGCCGACGAAGCGGGAGCTCTACACGGTGCTGCGCTCGCCGCACATCGACAAGAAGTCGCGCGAGCAGTTCAAGATCGAGACCCACAAGCGGGTCCTCGATATTTTGGGCCCGACCTCTCGGACGGTTGATGCCCTGCGCAAGCTGGATCTCCCGGCCGGCGTGGATGTGGAGATTAAGTAACCCATGTCAATTGGGCTCTTAGGCAGAAAAGTGGGGATGACGCAGGTGTTTCTGGAGAACGGTTGCCCCGTGGGGGCGACGGTCATCGAGGCCGGGCCCTGCCCGGTGCTGCGCGTCCGCACCCCGGAGAAGGACGGCTACCGGGCGGTCCAGCTCGGCTTCGATGAGAAGCCGGCGCGGCTCGTCAGTAAGCCGGAGGCCGGCCAGTTTGCGAAGGCCCCGGGCGGCGCCGTGACCCCGAAGCGGTTCATCCGCGAGATCCGGCTGAGCCCGACGGACGAGGCGCCGACGGCCCCGGTGACCGTGGCCGTCTTCTCGCCCGGCGATTTCGTGGACGTGACCGGCACGACGATCGGGCACGGGTTCCAGGGCGGGATGAAGCGGCACCATTGGCGCGGCGGCGGGGCCAGCCACGGCTCGATGTCGCACCGGCGGATCGGGTCCATGGGGGCGAACACCGACCCGGGCCGCGTGCTGCGCGGCCACCGGCTCCCCGGCCACATGGGCCACGTGCAGCGGACCATTCAGAGCTTGGAAGTGATTCAGGTGGATTCGGAGCACCACCTGCTCGTCCTCAAGGGGACGGTGCCGGGGCATGAGAACGGCTACCTGGTGATTCGCAAGGCGCTCAAGCGCGCCCGGCGCGTCGCCCCGGTGGTCGAGGTCAAGAAGAAGAAGGAGAAGACCGCCCCGGTCAAGCAAACGAAGTCGCAGAAGCAGGATGTGGCGGCCCAGCGCGCCAAAGGGAAGAAGTAACCGATGCCGACGGTGGATGTGAAAAACTTAGCGGGTCAGGTGGTTGGGAGCGTTCAGCTCTCCGAGCCCGTCTTCACCGACCGGGTGAAGAAGCCGCTCCTTTGGCAGACGGTGAAGGGCTATCAGGCGAACCAGCGCCAGGGCACCGCCTCCACGAAGACGCGCGGCGATGTCCGCGGCGGCGGCCGCAAACCGTGGAAGCAGAAGGGGACCGGCCGGGCGCGCCAAAGCTCGATCCGCAGCCCCCTCTGGCGCGGCGGCGGGGTGGTGTTTGGCCCGCATCCGCGGGACTATCGCGTGCATTTGCCGAAGATGGTGCGGCAGTTGGCGCTCCTCTCGAGTCTCGAAGCCAAATGGCAGGATGGGGCCGTGACCGTGGTCAAGGATTTCCACCTCTCGGCCCCCAAGACGAAGGCAGTGGCCCAGGCGCTGGCCACCCTCAAGCTCGAGGGGAAGACCTTGATTCTGCTGGATCAGCTCGACCCGCTCGTCGCGCGCGCGGCGCGGAATCTCCACGGCGTGACCGTCAAGCCCGCGATGCAGGCGACCGCCTATGAGATCTTGGCGCACCGGCATCTCGTGGTGTCCGAGACAGGGTTGCAGCAGTTGCAGGCGCTCAAGAGTGGCCTCTCGGCCGGTGAGGAGTCCGCGGCATGATCGCGCAAGACGTGGTGAGGAGTTTGCTCCGGACGGAGAAGGGGACCTTGCAGGAATCGAAGCGCAAGTATCTTTTTGCGGTCGATCTGGCGGCCACGAAGATCCAGGTGCGCCAAGCGGTCGAATCCCTCTATCAGGTGAAGGTGTCGAAGGTGAATACCATCATCATGCATGGCAAGCTGCGCCGCCTGCGCGCCCAGCTGGGCCGACGCCCCGATTGGAAGAAGGCGATCGTGACCCTGCGCGAGGGCAGCAAAATTGAGACGGCCTAACCGATGAACAAATCCTATAAACCCTACACGCCGTCCCGTCGGCATATGACGACGGCCGCCTTCGATGAGATTACGAAGGATCGGCCGGAGAAGTCATTGCTGGAGCCGCTGCGCAAGACCGGTGGGCGCAATGTCTACGGCCGGATCACGGTGCGTCATCGGGGGGGCGGCCATCGCCGCGCCTACCGCATCATTGATTTCAAGCGGAACAAGCGCGGGGTGGAGGCCACCGTCCTGGCGATCGAGTATGATCCAAATCGCTCCGCCCGGCTGGCGCTGCTCCAGTACGCCGACGGCGAGAAGCGGTACATCCTGGCCCCGTTGGGGCTCAAGCCCGGCGAGCGGCTGATGGCGGGGCCTGAGGTGGAGATCAAGGTGGGCAACGCGATGCCGCTCTCCTCGATCCCGCTCGGCACGATGATCCATAACATTGAGTTGGCCGAGGGCCACGGCGGTCAGATGGTGCGCTCCGCCGGGGCCGCCGCCCAGCTTATGGCGAAGGAAGGGCCGTACGCCCACGTGAAGCTGCCCTCGGGCGAGGTCCGGATGATCCGCCAGGGGTGCTACGCGACGCTCGGACAGATCGGCAACGTCGAGCATGATGTGATTGTGATCGGCAAGGCCGGCCGGACCCGCTGGCTGGGGCGCCGGCCGATCGTCCGAGGGTTGGCCATGAACCCGGTGGACCACCCGCACGGCGGTGGCGAAGGGAAGTCGGGCCAGGGGAATCCGCACCCGGTCTCGCCGTGGGGGATGCCGACCAAGGGCTACAAGACACGCCGGAAGGCGAAGGCCAGCAGCCAGTACATCGTCAAGCGCCGCAGCAAAGGATAAGCATGGGACGCTCAAGTCGTAAAGGACCGTTCGTGGAGGCGCCGCTCCTGAAAAAGATTCAGGCGATGGCGAAGACCGGCGACCGCAAGCCGGTGAAAACCTGGTCGCGCCGCTCGACGGTGACGCCGGACTTCATCGGGCTGACCTTTCTCGTTCACAACGGCAACAAGTTCATCCCGGTCTTCGTCACCGAGAACATGGTAGGACACCGGCTCGGGGAGTTTTCCCCGACGCGGACCTTCAAGAAGCACGGCGTGAAGGGGGCGGAGAAGCCCCCGAGCCCAACCTAATAGGATTCTGACCGATGGTCGCTCACGCCACAGGACGGTATTTGCGGGTGTCGCCGCGGAAGGTGCGGCAGGTGCTGCGTTTGATCAAGGGGCTCGAGGTCCCGCGGGCGCAGGCGTTGCTCGGCCACCTGAATAAAGGGGCGACTGGCCACGTCCGGCGGGTGCTGGCGACGGCGGTCGCCAGCGCGGCACAGAAGGCCCAGGTGGCTCCAGAGCAGCTGCGGATCACGAAGGCCACGGCCGACGAGGGGCCAATGTGGAAACGGTTTCGGGCGGCGACGATGGGTCGCGCCTCGACGATTCGGAAGCGCACGTGCCACTTGCGGATTGAGGTGGATGCCGTGCCGCTCGTGACGTCAGCCAAGAAAGGCCGGTAAATGGGACATAAGGTCCATCCATACGGATTGCGGCTCGGGTACACCAAGCCATGGCTGTCGCGCTGGTTCGCCCGGCACGGCGCGTTCGCGGACTTCTTGCATGAAGATATCAAGGTCCGAAAATTCTTGAAACAGCAGTTGAAGACGGCGGCGGTCGCGCGCATTGAGATCGAGCGGGCGGCCAGCCGGGTGCGGGTCTACATCCACACGGCCAAGCCCGGCATCGTCATCGGCCGGCGCGGGGCGGACATTGACCGGCTGCGGGATGAGCTGCACAAGATGACCCAGCGCGAAGTACTGCTCGACATCAAGGAAGTGAAGAATCCGGCGATTGAGGCGCAGCTCGTGGCGGAGAACGTGGCGTTCCAGTTGGAGAAGCAGATCGCGTTCCGCCGGGCGATGAAGCGGGCGCTGCAGTTGGCGATGTCGTCGGGGGCGAAGGGCGTGCGTATCAAGTGCGCCGGCCGGCTGGGCGGGGCGGAAATGTCCCGCCGCGAAGGGTATCGCGAGGGGATGATCCCGCTGCATACCCTGCGCGCCGACATCGACTACGGGTTTGCCGAGGCGATGACGACGTACGGCTTAATCGGCGTCAAAGTCTGGGTCTATAAAGGGGACGCCATCCTGCCGGCGAAGGGCCCGCAGTCGTCCGTCCCGAAGACCGAGGCGGTGGAACCGGAGGCGGTCGTCGCCGAGGCGGCAGACCCGGTGGAACCCCCTCCGGTCGTGCCCCCGGTGGACGTGTAGGAGCGATCCCATGGCCCTCTTGGTGCCGAAGCGTGTCAAATATCGGAAGACCCAGCGTGGCCGCCGTCGCGGCGTCGCCTGGCGCGGTAGCACCGTGGCGATGGGAGAGTACGCCCTGCAGGCGCTCGAGAACGCTTGGGTGACCAACACCCAGCTCGAGGCGGCCCGGGTGGCGATCTCCCGTCATACGAAGGGGGGCGGCACGATCTACCTGCGCGTGTTCCCCGATAAGCCGGTGACCCGCAAGCCCGCGGAAACCCGTATGGGCCGCGGCAAGGGAATGCCGGAGGCCTGGGTGGTGGTGATCAAGCGTGGACGAATTCTCTTTGAAATGGAGGGGGTCCCCGAGGGGATCGCCCGGGAAGCGATGCGGACGGCCGCCAGCAAGCTGCCGATCCGGACCCGGTTTATCGGCCGGGCGCGTATCGGAGTGGCGGCATGACGGTCCAAGAGCTGCGGGAATTGAGTGAGACGGAGGTGGCGCAAAAGGTGCTGACCCTCAAACAGCAGTTGTTTCAGCTGCGGGTCCAGGCGAAGCTCGGCCGCTTGGAGAAGGGGCTGGAGATGCGCCACGTGCGCCGGGACATCGCCCGCTGTTTGACGGTGCAAACCGAGCGCCGTCGGCACCCGGCGCCGACTGGGAGGGCCGCATGAGTCTCGCGCGCCGGCGTCTGACGGGGACGGTCGTCTCCAACAAGATGCAGAAGACGATCGTCGTCCGTGTTGAGCGGTTGACCCGCCATCCCAAGTACGGCCGGGTGATTCGGACCGCCAAGAAATTCAAAGCCCATGATGAGCAGCAGACTGCCAAGCCCGGCGACCTAGTGGAGCTAGAGGAGACGCGCCCGCTCTCGAAGGAGAAGTGCTGGCGGTTGATCACGATCGTGCGCCGCGCCCCTGAGGCGATTACCGGGGATGTGACGGAGACGTCGGAGGCGACCACCCGATGATTCGGATGCGGACGTTGCTCGACGTGGCGGACAACACCGGCGCGCGCCGGGCGTCGATGATCGGCGTCATCGGCCGCCACGGGAAGCTGACTGCCGAGGTGGGCGACGTCATCACGGTGAACATCAAGGAATCGACGCCGGACGCCGCCGTGAAGAAGGGCGAGGTGGCCCGCGCCGTCGTGGTGCGGACCCGCGCCCCGATCCGCCGGTCGGACGGTTCCTACCTGCGGTTTGATTCGAACGCCGCGGTCATCATTGACGCGCAGAAGAACCCGAAAGGGACCCGCATCTTCGGGCCCGTGGCGCGCGAGCTGCGCGACAAAGAGTTCACGAAGATTATCTCGCTCGCGCCGGAGGCGATCTGATGGTTAAAATTCGTCGCGATGACACCGTGAAAGTGATGATCGGCAAAGACCGCGGCAAGCAGGGCAAAGTGCTGCGCGTCTTCCCGGAGCGCGGCCGGGCCCTCGTCGAGGGGATCAACTTGGTGAAGAAGCACCTGAAGCCGACGCAGAACAATCCGCAAGGGGGCGTCAGCGCGCAGGAGCGGCCCGTCAGCATGGCGAACCTCCGCCGGATCTGCCCGCGGTGCAATCGGCCGGTGCGCGTGGGATTTACCGTCGCGCAGGATGGGACCAAGCAGCGGGTCTGCAAGCGCTGCGGGGAGGTGTTGTGAGCGCGGTCGCGTCGTCAGCCGCGCCGGTTGCTCGGCCGCGCATGCAGGAGCGCTACCGGCGCGAGATCGTCCCGGCGCTGACCAAGCAGTTCGGGTACACGAATACTCTCCAGGCCCCCCGGGTGACGAAGGTGGTGCTGAATATGGGGGTGGGGGCCGTGACCCAGGATCCGAAATTCCTGGATCTGGCGGCGCAGGAGCTGGGGCTGATCACCGGCCAACGGCCGCTGATCACCCGAGCGAAGAAGGCGATCTCGAACTTCAAGATTAAGAAGGACCAACCGATCGGGTGCAAGGTGACGCTGCGGGGCGCCCTCATGTATGAGTTTTTGGACCGCCTCCTGAACGTCGCCATGCCCCGCATCCGCGACTTCCGTGGGGTGTCGCCGAAGTCCTTCGATGGGCAGGGGAACTATACGTTCGGGGTTGCCGACCAGGTGATCTTCCCGGAGATCAATCCGGATAAAATTCAGCGGGTGCAAGGGATGGATGTCACGATCTGCACGACCGCGCGGACGACGGACGAGGCCCGGGCGCTGTTGACGGCGCTGGGGATGCCGTTTGTCAAGGTGGAGGCCAGTGGTTTGGCTTCCGCTAGCCAAAGCCAGAAGGCGCAGGGGTAACGCACAACCATGGCCAAGAAAGGGTTGATTGAAAAGTGGAAGCAGCCGCCGAAGTTCCGGGTGCGGCACCACAACCGGTGCCGGCACTGCGGGCGCCCGCGCGGCTATTACCGACGCTTTCAATTGTGCCGGATCTGTTTCCGGGAGTTCGCCTCCCGCGGAGAGATTCCCGGCGTGCTGAAAGCCAGTTGGTGAGCCGATGAGCGCCTCCGATCCGATTGCCGATCTCTTGACCAGCGTGCGCAACGCTAGCCGCGCGCGCCTGGAGAAGACCGACGTGCCCGACAGCCGCATGAGCCGGGCGCTCGTCGAGATCTTGAAGCGCGAGGGGTTTATTCAGAACTACCGCGTGATTGAGGCCCAGCCGCGCGCCGCGCTGCGCATCTACCTGAAGTACACGAAGGACCGGCGCCCGATCCTCACCCAACTGCGACGGATCTCGACGCCGGGCCTGCGGCGGTACACGGCGAAGACCGAGCTGCGCACCGTCCTCAATGGGCTGGGGATTTCCATTCTCTCCACGCCGAAGGGACTCCTGACCGATGCGGAAGCACGGGCGCACGGGGTCGGCGGCGAGCTGCTCTGCACGGTCTGGTAACCCGCCATGTCACGAGTGGGTCGTCAACCGATTGTCGTGCCGCAGGGGGTGACTGTCCGCGTGGAGGGGCAGGTGGTCCACGTGGAGGGGACGAAGGGGAACCTCTCCCACACCTTGCCAGCGCTCGTGCAGGCGCGCTTGCAGGACACGACCTTGACCATTGCGCGGACGAACGAGACGACGCCGGCGAAGGCGCTGCATGGATTGAGCCGCACGCTGGTCAACAACATGATCCTCGGCGTCACGCAGGGGTTCAGCAAGGAACTGGAGATTCAGGGGGTCGGGTACAAGGGCCAGGTGGAGAAGAATATCTTGACGCTCCTGCTGGGCTTCAGCCACCCGGTGATCTTCCCGATCCCGGAGGGTGTCACGGTGGAGACCCCGAAACCCACAGTCATGATCATTAAAGGGACGAACAAGGCCATGGTCGGTCAGGTGGCCGCCAGCATCCGTGCCATCTACCCGGCGGAGCCGTACAAGGGTATGGGCATTCGCTACGCGGGCGAGGTGGTCCGCCGCAAGGCGGGCAAGGCCGCCGCCACAGGAAAGGCCTAACCATGGCGGGTCTCGCGGTCCTCCATTCTGTGAAGGAAGCCGGGCGCGTGCGCCGGCATCACCGGATCCGGAAGCGCGTCATCGGCACGGCGGACCGGCCGCGACTGGTGATCCATCGCAGCCATCTGCACTTCTACGCACAAATTGTGGACGACGTGACGGGCCGCATGCTCTTGACGCTCGGGACGACCGCTCCGGCTTTCCGGGAGCGCGGCAAGAAGGGCGGCAATGTCGAAGGGGCCGCAGTCCTCGGCGAGCTCGTGGCCACGGCCGCGAAAGCCAAGGGGATCACGAAAGTGGCTTTTGATCGCGGCGGATACCTCTATCATGGGCGCGTGCAGACGTTCGCGGACGCGGCCCGCAAGCACGGACTGGAGTTCTAATGGCACAGCATGGGGGAGGACAGGGGCGTGGCCCGTCGGGACCTCGCCAGCCGCAGGATCCGGACGCGCCGCTGGAGAAGGTGATTTCGATCTCCCGCGTGGCCAAGGTGACGAAGGGCGGGAAGCGCTTCTCCTTCGGGGCGTTGGTCGTCGTCGGTGATGGCAAGGGACACGTCGGCTGGGCGCTCGGCAAGGCGAACGAGGTGGCCGAGGCGATCCGCAAGGGGTTGCTCCATGCGCGCAAGTCGGCCTTCACCGTGCCGATGCGCGGCACGACCATCCATCATGAAATTATCGGGGAGTTCGGCGCCTCCAGGATTCTCATGAAGCCGGCGGCCCCCGGAACCGGCGTCATCGCCGGTGGGGCCACGCGGGCGATCTGCGAGGCGGCCGGCATCAAGGACATCTTGGCCAAGTCGCTCGGCTCGGGCAACGCCATCAACGTGATTCAGGCGACGGTGGACGGGCTCAAGTCGTTGCGGGATCCGCAGCAGGTGACGGCGCTGCGCAAGGCGGAACTCTCATGAAGCTCAGCGAGCTGGCCCCTCCGGCGGGCGCCACCCACCGGCGAAAGTATCTAGGCCACGGCCGCAGCTCCGGCCACGGGAAAACCTCCGGCCGCGGGCAGAAGGGCCAGCGCGCCCGCTCGGGCCATCATATTCGCCCGCAGATTGAGGGTGGGCAGATGCCGCTCATGAAGCGGATCCCGAAGCGCGGATTCACGCACGTGGGGATCAAGCGCGAGATCGTGAATGTCGGGCGCCTGACCCAATTCGCCGCGGGCACGGTGGTGGATCCGGCGGCGTTGGCGGCGGCCGGACTCATTCCCGATGCGACGCGCGCCGTCAAGATCTTAGGCCATGGCGCGCTGACCCACGCGTTGGTCGTCAAAGCCCATCAATTTTCCGAGGGGGCCGAGGCCCAGATCGTCAAAGCCGGCGGCCAGGTTCACCGACTGCCGAAAGTCTGACGCGTGCTGCAGGCGCTGGTTAACAGCTTCAAGATCGCGGAGCTCCGGCAGCGGCTGCTCCTGACGCTGGGGCTGGTGGCGGTGTACCGCCTCGGCTGCTACATTCAGACGCCGGGGATTGACGGCCAGGCGCTGGCCGAGTTCTTTGACAGGATTGCCAGGACGCAGGGGGGCACCCTCTTCGCGGTGATGGATCTGTTCAGCGGGGCGGCCCTCTCCCAGTGCACGATTTTTGCCCTGGGGATCATGCCGGCGATCTCGGCCTCGATCATCATGCAGCTCTTGACCGTCGTCCTGCCGAAGCTCGAGCAGTTGGCGAAGGAGGGGGGCGAGGCGGGCCGGCGGCAGATCAACCAGTACGCCCGGTATCTGACCATTGGGCTCGGGGTGCTGCAGGCGCTCTTCATCAGCTTGTGGCTGGAGAACCCGATGCATTTCGACGGGGTGGCGATCGTGCAGTCGCCCGGGTGGGGCTTCCGGCTGACGACGATCATCACGCTGGCCAGCGGGACGGCCTTCATCATGTGGCTGGGGGAGCAGATCACCCAGTTTGGGATCGGCAACGGGATGTCGATCCTGATCACGGCGGGGATCATCTCCCGCATCCCGACGGCTGCGCATCAACTGGTGATTTTGCTGTCGCCGGGCTCGGCCGCGCATCGACAGCTGCAGCCGGTGACCCTGCTGCTGATGACGGTGATGCTGGTGGCGGTGGTGGTGGCGGTGATCGCCATCACGCAGGGCCAGCGGAAGATCCCGGTGCAGTACGCGCGCCGGGTGGTCGGGCGGAAGGTGTACGGCGGGCAGATGACCTTCATCCCGCTGCGGGTGAATCACGCGGGCGTGATGCCGATCATCTTCGCGCAATCGATCTTGCTGTTCCCAGCGACGTTGGCCGGATTTTTCCCGAACCGGGCGCTGCAGTCCGTGTCGCACTGGCTGCTCCGAGGGCAGTGGTTGTACACGGTGCTCTACTCGGGGCTGATCATCTTCTTTGCCTATTTTTACACGGCGATCTCGTTCAACCCGGTCGAGGTGGCCGACAACATGCGCAAGTACGGCGGCTTCGTGCCGGGGATTCGCCCCGGGCGGCCGACGGCGGAGTTCTTTGACCATGTGTTGACGCACATCACGTTGCCGGGGGCGATCTTTCTGTCGGTGATCGCCGTGCTGCCGGACTTGGTCGGCAAGTGGCTGCAGATTCCGTACAGCGTGGCGAGCTTCTTCGGCGGGACTGGGTTGCTGATCATCGTCGGCGTGATGCTCGACACGATGCGGCAGGTCGAGTCGTTCCTCCTCATGCGGCATTACGAGGGGTTCATGCGGCGCGGCCGGTTGCACGGCCGGCGGTAAGGCGGCGCGGTCCCGTGCGCCTGGTGCTCTTAGGCCCCCCCGGAGCCGGGAAGGGGTCCCAGGCGGAAGTGTTGAGCGAGCGGTTGAAGCTCGTGCGCATCGCCACGGGGGATTTGCTGCGCGAGGCGGTGCGGGCGAAGACGCCGCTCGGCCTGCAGGCCGATACCTACATGCAGCGCGGCGAGCTGGTGCCGGATGCGCTCGTGACCGCGATGGTGCTGGAGCGGTTGCCGGCGATGGTGGCACAGGGGTTCGTGCTCGACGGGTTTCCCCGCACCGAGGGGCAGGCGGTGGAGTTGGATGCGGCCCTGGCGCGGTTGGGCACGCCGTTGGATCTGGTGTTGGATTTTGAGACGACGCCAGCGATGATCGAGTGGCGGCTGGCCGGGCGGTGGATCTGCCGGCCCTGCAGCATCAATTACCACGCGACGAATCGTCCGCCGGCGCGGCCCGGGGTATGCGATCGATGCGGTGGCCCGCTCGAGCAGCGGGCGGATGACCGGCCGGAGACGATCGCGCAGCGACTCCGGGTGTACCAGACGCAGACGGCGCCGCTCTTGGCCTACTACCGGACCCGCGGCGTGCTCCGGGCGGTGGACGGCAATTTGGCTGTCGAGACCTTGTATCAGGAGTTGGTGGAGCTGTTCCGCCGCGAGCGGTTGTGGTCGGCGGCGACATGATTGAGCTGAAGAGCCCGAGCCAGCTGGAGGCGATGCGGCGGGCCGGGCGGATCGTCGGGGAGCTGCTGGCGCGGTTGCAGGCCGCGGTGGCGCCCGGGATGACGACCGGGGCGTTGGATGCGCTGGCGGGCGAGACGATCGCCGAGCTCGGCGGGCTGCCGGCGTTCAAGGGCTACCGGGGGTTTCCCGGGTACATCTGCACCTCGGTCAACGATGAGGTGGTCCACGGGATTCCGGGTCCGCGCGTGCTGAAGGCCGGGGATATCATCGGGTTGGATGTCGGGGCCCGCGCGGACGGCTACTACGGCGACGCGGCGGTCACGGTGCCGGTCGGAGCGGTCTCCGACGAGGCCCGGCGCTTGATCACCGTCACGCGCCAGGCGCTCGAGGCCGGGATCGCGATGGCGGTGCCCGGGCAGCGGTTATCGGATATCTCGCACGCGGTGCAGCGGGTGGTGGAGGCCGCGGGCTTCTCAGTCGTGCGCGAGTTCGTCGGCCACGGCATCGGCACGCAGCTGCACGAGGAGCCGCAGGTGCCGAACTACGGGCCGCCCGGGACGGGCCCCGTGCTGAAGGCCGGGATGGTGCTGGCCATCGAGCCGATGGTCAACGCCGGCCGGCCCGAGGTGGAGGTGCTCGCCGACGGATGGACGGCGGTCACGCGGGATCGGCGGGTATCAGCGCACTTTGAGCACACGGTCGCGATCACGGAGCGCGGCCCAGAGATCTTGACGGAATGCCTAAAGAAGAAGCGATAGAAGTCGAAGGGGTGGTCGTGGAGTCGCTGCCCAACGCGATGTTCCGCGTGGAGCTGGAGAACGGGCACAAGGTGCTCGCGCACGTCTCAGGGAAGATGCGGATGCATTTCATTCGTATCCTTCCGGGCGACAAGGTGAAGGTGGAGCTCTCGCCGTACGATTTAGGGCGCGGGCGGATCACCTTCCGCAACCGATAGGATTCCTCGATGAAGGTCAAGGCGTCGGTCAAACGGATCTGTGAGCGGTGCCGCGTCGTGCGGCGCCACGGGATCGTGCGGATTGTCTGCACGACCCCCAAACACAAACAACGGCAGGGGTAATCCTCTTCATGGCACGCATTATTGGCGTTGATCTTCCGAAGGAGAAGCGCGTGGATGTGGCCTTGTCCTACCTCTATGGGATTGGGCCCGCCCTCTCCCGCGAGGTGCTGACCAAGGCGCAGGTGGATCCGGCGATCCGGGTCAAGCAGCTGACCGACGAGCAGGTGACGAAGCTCACCACCGTCATCCAGCGGGACTATAAAGTGGAGGGGGATCTCAAGCGCGAGATCGCGCAGAACATCAAGCGCCTGGTGGATATCGGGTGCTATCGAGGGATCCGCCACCGGAAGGGCCTGCCGGTGCGCGGTCAACGGACCCACACGAATGCCAGGACCCGCAAGGGCCCGCGCCGCCTTCTGAGCGTCATCAAGCCGGCGGGCGCGGCGAAGCCCGCACCGAAGAAAGAAGGATAGGATGCCTGACGACAAGCCGCAGGACGCCCCGACAGGGGATGTGACGCCACCGGCGAGCCAAAAGGCCGCACGGCCGCCGCTAGGGGACGCGGCGCCACTTGCCCCTCCGGGCTCGCCGGCGCCCAGTGCTGCGCCGGGGGCCGAGGGAACCGCCCCGGCTGGCCAGAAGGCCGTACCGGCGCTCGATTCCGCGCCGGGTGCGCCCGCGGCCGCGCCGCGCGCGCGCGGCAAAGTGAAGCGGCACGTGACCAGCGGGATCGCGCACATTCACGCGACCTTCAACAACACGATTGTGACGATCACCGACAAGCAGGGCAACACCGTCTGCTGGGCCTCGACCGGGACCGTGGGCTTCACCGGATCGAAGAAGGCCACGCCGTTCGCCGCGCAGGTGGCCGCCGAAGAGGTAGCCAAACGGGCGCTGGCGGCCGGGATGCGCGACGTCGAAGTGTACATCAAGGGGCCGGGGTCAGGTCGTGAGTCGGCCGTCCGGGCCCTGCAGGCCGCGGGGTTGGCCGTCACGTTGATTAAGGATGTGACGCCGATTCCGCACAACGGGTGCCGCCCGCCGAAGCGGCGGAGGGTCTAATGGCGCGCTACACGGGACCCGCCTGCCGGATTTGCCGTCGCCAGGGGATCAAGCTGTTCCTCAAGGGGACGAAGTGCACCACGGAGAAATGCCCCTTCAATCGCCGGGGCTTCGCGCCCGGCCAGCATGGGAAGGCGCGCATCAAGCTCTCGGACTATGGGCTCCAGCTGCGTGAGAAACAGAAGGTGCGCCGCATCTACGGCGTTTATGAGCGGCAGTTCCGTCGCTATTTTGCGATCGCCGGTCGATGGCGCGGCGTGACCGGGGAGAAGCTCTTGGAGCTGCTCGAGCGCCGGCTGGATAACGCGGTGTTCCGGCTCGGCTTCGCCTCCTCGCGCGCCCAGGCGCGGCAGCTCGTCAAGCACGGCCACGTGGCGGTCAACGGCCGTCGCGTCACGCTCCCGTCCTTCAGCGTGCGGCCGGGCCAGGCGATCCAGATGATCGGCACCGAGGAGCAGCTCAAGCGGGTCAAGGAGACCCGGACCTCGCTGGCGGACCGCGCGGTGCCCCCGTGGCTCACGCGCGAGGCGGAAGATCTCAAGGCGACGGTGACCGGCACGCCCAGTCGCCAAGACGTTCAATTCCCCATTCAAGAACAGCTCATCGTCGAGCTGTATTCGAAGTAACCAGGAGGCGTACATCCGATGGGTATTGCGTGGAAAGATTTCGAGATGCCGCGGAAGGTGGAGTGCGACGAGGCAACCTACTCTCCCACCTACGGCAAGTTCACCGCCGAGCCGTTCGAGCGTGGGTACGGGACGACGGTCGGGAATTCCCTGCGGCGGGTGCTGCTCTCTTCGCTGGAAGGGTGCGCGGTCACGGCCGTGAAATTCAGCGGCGTGCCGCATGAGTTCTCGGCGATCCCGGGCGTGGCCGAAGATGCCGCGGAAATCGTCTTCAACCTCAAGCAGCTGATCGTCCGCAGCCACAGCCGGTCGCCCAAGACCCTGATGATCAACGCCTCCAAGAAGGGGGTCGTCACGGCCGAGGATATTGAGACCGACGACACCGTCGAGATCCTCAACCCCGATCTCCACATCGCGACGCTGACGAAAGATGCGCCGCTGAAGGCGGAAATCGAGCTGGGGCTCGGGCGGGGCTATGTCCCGGCCGAGCGGAATAAGAAAGAGGGCCAGCCGATCGGGATCATCGCGATCGACTCCAGCTTCACGCCGGTGAAGAAGGTGGATTTCCACGTCGAGCACACCCGCGTCGGGCAGATGACCGATTACGACCGGTTGATCCTGGAGGTGTGGACCAACGGCTCGGTCAGCCCCAAGGATGCGCTGCTCTACGCGGCGCACATTCTGCAGAAGCACCTGGAGGTGTTCAGCAGCTTCGGCGAGCTACCGGCGGAGGAAGGGGCCGCGGAGGAATCGTTGTCCCCGGAGATGGTCGAGAAGCTCCGCCTGCCGGTGAGCGAGCTGGAGCTCTCCGTGCGCAGCGCGAACTGTCTGCGCGAGGCGCGGATTAAGACGATCGCCGATCTCGTGCAGAAAACCGACGCCGAGATGCTGAAGTACCGCAACTTTGGGAAGAAATCGTTGGCCGAGATCGGCGCGATCCTGCAGGGGATGGGGCTGGCATTTGGGATGAAGATTGACCAGGCCCTGCTCCAGGCGGTCGAAGAGTAATCCATGCGCCACGCCGTCCGGTCACGACGCCTCAACCGGTCCCGCAGCGAGCGCGCGGCCCTCATCCGGTCATTGGCCCAGGCGCTCATCCGGTATGAGCGGATTCAGACAACCTTGCCGAAGGCCAAGGAGGCCCAGCGCGCGTCGGAGCGGTTGATCACGCAGGCCAGAACCGGGACCTTGGCGGCCCGCCGGCGCGTGGAGGCGTGGCTGCAGGATTCTGACGTCACCCGGACGTTGTTCACAGAGGTCGCTCCGCGCTTCCGCCAGCGGACCGGCGGCTACACGCGGATTGTGCATGCGGGCTACCGGACCGGCGATGGGGCCTCGATGGCGGTGTTGGAGCTCGTGGAGCGCAAGCCGGAAGCCCCTTCGAAACCGAAGACCAAAGCCGAGACGAAGCGTGCGCCCGCGGACCGCCCGTCGGGACCAGCGCCCAAACCCGAGAAGCCCTCGCGTGAAAAGCCCTCGGCCCGCGGCCCAGCGGCGCCCCCCTCGTCGGAGTCGAAGCCCCAGGAGCCGCCCAAGAAGTCCGGCGGATTCCTTGGCGGCCTGCGGAAATTCTTCAAGAAGGGTCGTCCTCAGGACGAATAGGGGCCCATGCCGCTGACGGCCCGCATCACGGCGGTTGCCCCCTCGGCCACACTCGGCATCACCGCCCAAGCCAAAGCCCTCAAGGCCCAAGGGGTGGATGTCATCAATCTCGCCGGCGGGGAGCCGGACTGTGACACCCCGGGCCACGTCAAGGCGGCTGCTATCACCGCCATCCAGGAAGGGTTCACGAAGTATACCCCCACCGCCGGCATCCCTGAGCTGCGCGCCGCGATTGCCAGCCAGCTGACGGCACACCTTGGTGTCGCGTATCAGCCCGCCGAGATCGTCGTCACCAACGGCGCAAAACAAGCCCTCTACAACGCGATGCAGGCGCTCTGCCAGGCCGGGGACGAGGTGCTCATTCCCTCCCCCTATTGGGTGAGCTACCCGGAGATGGTCAAGCTCGCCGGGGCGACGCCGGTCTTCGTGCGCACTGAACCGGGCGAGCAGTTCCGCGTCACGCCGCAGGCCATCGAGCGGGCGATCACCTCCCACACGACCCTCCTCATTCTCAACAGTCCGTCGAACCCGACTGGGGCCATGCTCCCGCGCGCCACGCTCGAGGCGATCGCGCATGTGGCGTTGGCCAAGGGGGTGTTCGTCATCAGCGATGAGATCTATGATCAGCTGGCCTACGACGAATCGCACGCCTCGATCGCCGCAATGTCGCCGGCGATGCGGGCGCAGACCCTGGTGATCAACGGCGTGTCGAAGGCCTACGCGATGACCGGCTGGCGGATCGGCTATGCCGCGGGTCCGCAGGCGGTGGTGGACGCGATGATCAAGCTCCAAGATCACGCGACGTCGAACGCGTCCTCGATCAGCCAGCGGGCGGCGCTCGCCGCGCTCACGGGCGATCAAGCCCCGGTCCAGGCGATGGCTCAGGAGTTCCGGACGCGGCGCGACCTCATTGTCCGCGAGCTGGCCACGGTGCCGCGGCTGACCTGCGTGCCGCCGCAGGGGGCCTTCTACTGCTTCTGCGACATTGCCGGCTCGGGGTTGCGGGCGTCCGAATTCGCCAGCCGGCTTCTGACCGAGGCGCACGTCGCGGTGATTCCCGGCGAGGGGTTCGGGTGGGACTCCTACATTCGTCTCAGCTTCTCCGTCGGCCGCGACGCCCTGCAGGAAGGGGTGCGGCGGCTTCGCACGTTCATGGGGACCCTGGCATGAGGACGGTGGGATTGATTCCCGGGGACGGGATCGGGCCCGAAGTGGCGATGGCCGCGAAGCGTTGTATTGACGCGACCGGCGTCGCGCTCACCTGGGAAATCTTGGAGGCCGGCGAAGGAGTGATGCGCGCGCAAGGAACGCCGTTGCCCGAGTCGGTGCTGGCGGCGATCCGCACGCACCGCGTCGCGCTCAAAGGGCCGATCACGACGCCGATCGGCACCGGGATGCGGAGCGTCAACGTGGCGTTGCGCCACGCGCTGGACCTCTACGCCTGCGTGCGGCCTTGCAAGTGGTCGGAGGGGATGCCGGGGCCGTACCGCGGGATCGACCTGGTCATCATCCGGGAAAACTCCGAGGATTTGTACGCGGGGATCGAGTTCGACGACGGCACCCCCGAGGTGCGGGAGCTCATCCAGTGGTTGGAGGCACATCAGCCGAAGAAGATTCGGCCCGACTCCGCCATCTCGATCAAGCCGATCTCGAGGACCGGGTCGGAGCGGATTCTCCGATATGCGTTCGAGTATGCCGTCCGGCACGGCCGGCGCAAGGTGACGGTCGTGCAGAAGGCGAACATCATGAAGTACACCGACGGGCTCTTCCTCGAGGTAGGGCGCCAGGTGGCGTCCGAATACCAGGGGCGGGTGGAGCTGGAGGAGCGCTTGGTGGACAATCTTTGCATGCAGTTGGTCCAGCGCCCGCAGCAATTTGACGTGCTGGCGCTGCCCAATTTGTACGGCGACATCGTGTCCGACCTCTGTGCCGGATTAGTCGGGGGGCTCGGCGTGGCCCCCGGCGGCAACATCGGGCCCGAGGTGGCGGTCTTCGAGCCAGTGCATGGCAGCGCGCCCAAGTACGCCGGGCAGAACAAGGCGAATCCCGTCGCGACCATTCTCTCGGGCGTGATGATGCTGCGCCATCTCGGCGAGACGGCGGCCGCTGACCGGCTGGAGGCGGCGGTGCGCGACGTGGTGCGCGAGGGGCGGGCAGTCACATACGACCTGAAGGCCCGCCGCGACGATCCGACTGCCGTCGGCACCAAGGAGATGGCCGAGGCGATCATCGGCAAATTGACGCAGTCTGTCCGTCGGTAACCAGATGGGGACGACCCGCTACGATCTGTGCGTGATTGGCGCGGGCCCCGGCGGATTCGCCGCGGCCACCCGGGCGGCGCAACGCGGAGCGCGCGTTTGCCTTGTCGAGGAACGCGAGCTCGGCGGCACCTGCTTGAACCGCGGTTGCATTCCGGCGCGGGCGATCGGGACGACGGCCTGGCTGGCGTCGGTGGTTCAGCGCAGCCACACCTTAGGGATTCGGATTGCCCAGCACGAGGTGGTCTGGCCCGACGCGCTGGGGCGCAAGGATCGGATCGTGCGCCGGTTGCGCGAGGGGCTCAAGCAGCTCGTGCAAGCGCGCAAGATTGACCTTGTTCCAGGTCGTGCGGCGCTGGCACCCGGCGCTGAATCGAGCGCCGGTACGGCCCTCTGGCCGGCCGGGTTGGCGGGTCGCGTGGAAGTGACCTCTTCAGCAGGCGGCGCACCCACGGTGATTGAGGCCGGCGCGATCGTGGTGAGCACCGGGTCGAGCCCGGCTCCCTTGCCGATGGCCCCGTTCGATGGCCGGCGGGTGGTCTCGAGCGACGACCTGCTTCAGGCGCCGGCGTTGCCGAAGCGGTTGGTCGTGATCGGCGGCGGTGTGATCGGTTGTGAATTCGCCTCGTACCTGGCCCCGCTCGGGGTCGAGGTGACGGTGTTCGAGCGGGAGCCGCAGCTGCTCCCGGGGCAGGATGCCGATCTGGCGCAGGGGTTAGCCGCGAGCTTGACGCGCGTGGGAGTCCGAGTCCAGACGGGGGTTTCAGTGACCGCTGTGGTGCCGGAATCCTCGGAGGTGTTGGTCCGGTGGGGGCAGGGACAGGAGTTGCACGCGGATCAGGTGTTGCTGACGGTGGGCCGTCGGCCGAATACGCGCGGGATGGGCCTCGAGGCGGCCGGCGTCACGCTGACGCCGTCGGGCCATGTTCGCGTGGACCAGCGCCTGCAGACCTCGGCGTCAAAGATTTTTGCAGTCGGCGATCTGCTGGGCCAGTACCAGACGGCCTACACCGCCAGCTACGAAGGGACGGTGGCAGCGGAGAATGCGTTGGGGGGGTCCCGCGCGGTGGATTACGCGGCAGTCCCTGAATGCATTTTCACGCTGCCGGAGATCGCGGCGGTCGGCCTGATCGAGGCGCAAGCCCGGGCGGCTGGCCATCCCGTCGGCGTCAGCCGGGTGCCCTGGACGATCTCGGGCCGGGCGTTGACGCTCGATGAAACCGATGGGTTCGTCAAAGTGGTCTATCATCAGGAGACCCAGCAGATCCTCGGCGTGCAGATCATGGGGCCGCGGGCAACCGACCTAATTGCTGAGGCGACGATGGCCATCCAACGCGGCCTGACGCTGCAGACGCTGGTAGACGTCCTGCATGGTCATCCGACGTTATCGGAGGGGCTCTGGGAGACCTCCGCGCAGCCGCTCATGCAGGGGTTGTACGCGCGATGACGACTGCGGTCGAGCGCACGACGACGCGATTTCCTGACTGGCTCAAGCGTCCCCTCAGCGTCACAAGCCAGTGGCAAGCGACGAAGGAGATTGTCAAGAGCCTGCGGCTGGAGACGATCTGCGAGAGCGCGCGGTGTCCGAACCTCGGGGAGTGCTGGTCGCACGGCAACGTCAGCTTCATGATTCTCGGTGACATTTGCACGCGGCGCTGCGGGTTTTGCGCGGTGACGACCGGGCGGCCGCTGGCGGTGGATCCGGAGGAGCCGGGTCGGCTGGCCGAGGCGATCGCCCGATTGTCGCTGCAGTATGTGGTGGTGACCGCCCCGGCTCGCGATGACCTGCCGGACGAAGGAGCGGGGCAGTTTGCGGCGGTGATTCGGGCGATTCGCGCGCGGACTCCGTCGGTCGGAATCGAAGTGCTGACGCCAGACTTCCACGGACGATCGGAGTTGATCGCCCAGGTGGTGGCGGCCCGGCCGGATGTCTTCAGCCATAATCTGGAGACCGTGCGGCGCCTGTCGCCGGCGATCCGGCCGCAGGCGCAGTACGAGCGGTCGCTGGCGGTGCTGGCGGCGGCCCGGCAGCTGAGCGGCGGCGCTGTTCGGACCAAGAGCGGGTTCATGGTTGGGCTTGGGGAGCAGCCGGATGAGATCCGCGCCCTCCTGCAGGATCTGCGGGCGGCCGGATGCGAGTTCTTAACGATCGGCCAGTATCTGCAGCCGACGACGCAGCAGCACCTAGTGAAGGAGTTTGTCCCCCCGGCGCGATTTGCCGAGTACCGTCGGTGGGGGATGGCTCTGGGATTCGATCATGTGGCCAGCGGCCCGTATGTGCGCAGCTCGTATAATGCGTTTGAAGCCCTGCACCATCCCCATCGAACCGTGAACAATTAAAGGAGGACCTGTGAGCACCCTGGCGGAAGCGAACCGGATGAAGCGGCTCCCCTTGTACCTCTTTACCATCATGGATGACTTGAAGGCCAAGGCCGCCGCCCAGGGCAAAGACGTGATTGATCTCGGCATGGGGAATCCGGATCTGCCGAGTCCTCCACACGTCGTCGAGGAGCTCTGCAAGCAAGCCCGCCTGATTGATAACCAGCGCTACTCTCGGCCGACCGGCGATGTCGAGCTGAAGTTCAAAGAGGCGATCGCCCAGTGGTACCACGGGCGGTTCGGGGTGACCCTTGATCCGGCGACCGAAGTCCTCCCCTTGATCGGCTCGAAGGAAGGGATTGCCCACATCTCGCTGGCGTTCCTCAACAACGACGACGTAGCGCTGGTCCCGAGTCCCGGCTATCCCGTTCACGGCGACGGGGTCATCATGGCGGGCGGGATGTTGTACAACATCCCGCTCTCCGCGGAGCAGGGGTTCCGGCCGGACCTGGCGAAGATCCCGCCCGACGTTCTGCGCCGCAGCAAGATCCTCTTTGTCAGCTATCCCCACAATCCCACTTCTGCCTGCGTGGATCTCAAGTTCTACAACGATCTGGTCGCCTGGGCGCGGGGCAAAGATCTCATCGTCTGTTCCGACCTGGCCTACTCGGATATCGTGTTTGATGGTTACCAGGCGCCCAGCATGATGCAGGCCACAGGGGTCAAGGAGATCTATGGGGTGGAGTTCCACACGCTCTCGAAGAGCTACAACATGGCCGGCTGGCGGATCGGATTCGCCGTCGGGCACGCCGGCATTCTCCGGACGCTGGCCAAGACCAAATCCTACATTGATTTCGGGATCTTCCGCGCCGTGCAGTGGGCCGCGATCAAGGCCTTGACCGGGCCGCAGGACTGCATCCGGGAGACCGTGGAGACCTACCGCCGGCGGCGCGATGTCTTTGTCGAGGGCCTCAACCGGATCGGCTGGACGGCTGAGAAACCCAAAGGCACCTTCTATATCTGGATGCGCATCCCACAGAAGTTCAGCGCCTTGACCTCGCTGGAGTTCGCCTCGCGATTGGTGGATGAGGCGGGGGTGGTCGTCGCCCCAGGGACCGGGTTCGGCGAGTATGGGGAGGGGTACGTCCGGTTCGCCCTCGTTCAGCCGGAGGCCCGCTTGCGGCAGGCGGTGGAGCGCCTCGGCAAAGTGCTGGCGATCGCCTGATCGATTCGTTACGGAGACCCCCGCGCATGGCCCCTCGTGTGCTGCTGATGTACATCACGATGTTCTCGGGCCACTATCGCGCGAGCGTGGCCGTCGAGCGGGCGATCCGGCAGCTCGCCCCTGACACCGAGCTGCTCAATCTCGACGCCGCCCAGTATTTCAATCCGATCCTCTCGCGGCTGGCCGATCAGTTGTACATGCGCGTCATCCGGTCCACCCCGCAGGTGTGGGATTACATGTATGACAACCCCGCGGTCGCTGTCCGCTCCCAACCGTTTCGTCAGTGGCTTCACCGGTACAACGCCCCCAAGGTCCGCGAGTTGTTGGCCGAGTTTCAGCCGACGGTGGTCGCCTGCACACAGGCGTTCCCCTGCGGGATTGTCGCGGACTACAAGCGGCGAACCGGGTCCTCCATCCCGCTCTACGCGATCCTCACTGATTTCGTTCCGCACAGTTATTGGCTCTATCCGCAGGTGGACCGATATTTCGTCGGGTCGGAGGCCGCGCAGGCCTGGCTCGAGCAATCCGGCATTCCTCGAGATCGGATTCAGCGGACCGGGATTCCGATCGACCCGGTGTTTGCCGAGCCGACCGATGGGGCGCCGCGTCTCCGGGCGTTGGGGTTGGATCCGGCGCAGCCGATCGTGCTGGTGATGGGGGGCGGGCAGGGGTTGGGGCCGATTGAGCAGGTGACGATGGCGCTGGCCGCGCTCCCGGAGCCGTTTCAGCTCGTCGTGATTGCCGGCGTCAATGCGAAACTGCAGCGGCGGCTCGCGAAGCTCGTGCCGAATGTCCGTCGGCGCCTGGTGGTGCTCGGCCACGTCCAATTCATCCATGAGTTGATAGGGGCGGCGACGCTCCTCGTCACCAAGCCGGGAGGGTTAACCACGTCGGAGGCCCTGGCGAAACAGCTGCCGATGATCCTCGTCGATCCGATCCCGGGTCAGGAGGTGAAGAACACCCAGCTCCTCCTCCAGTACCAGGTCGCGATCCGGGCCCAGCGTTGGGATGAGGTGCCGCAGGTGGTGTCCGAGTTGCTCCAGAGCCCCACGCGGCTGGCGGCATTGCGGCAGGCCGCCGCGGTGGTGGGCCGCCCCCGTGCCGCGCTCGAGATCGCGCAGCTTCTCCTGCAGCAGGCCTGATGCTCTCCCGGTGGTACCGCCTCGGGCAGTGGCTGGCCCTGCATCTGCCGCTACCCGTGAGTTATTGGATTGCCGAACGCCTCGCCGATTTTCGATACCTCTCCTCCCCCGTCGATCGCCGGGCCATGCAGAAGAATCTCGCCGCGGTCCTGGGGTCGAATCGTCCGGCGATCACCCGCGCCTCCCGTGAAGTGTTCCATAACTTTGCCAAGTATCTCGTGGACTTCTTCCGCTTCGAGATGATTACCCCACGCTTCATCGCCCAGCGCGTGACGATCGTGGGTCGTCATCACGTGGACGATGCCCTGCGTCAGGGTCGCGGGGCGATTCTGCTCAGCGCCCACTTGGGGAATTACGAGTTGGGCGCCGCGGTCATGGCCCGTCTGGGCTATCCCGTTCATGGTGTCGTGCTCCAGCACCGCGACCCGCGGGTGGACGCCTTCTTCACCCGGCAGCGCCAGCTGGCTGGGGTGGCGCCCATCTCCGTCGGCATGGCGCTGCGCCAGGGATTCGCCTGCTTGAAACGCAACCACCTCTTAGGCATCCTCGCGGACCGGGATTTCTTCCATCATGGGGTGCGGCTCCCATTCCTGGGGCGGTCCATGAGCGTTCCCAGGGGGCCGGCCCTCTTTAGCGTGCGCGCGCGAGCCCCGATCATCCCCGCGTTCCTGATCCGCGAGCCGGGGGGTCACTTTCGCTTGGTCTTCGAGCCGCCGATCGTGCCGCAAGCAGGAGCTGATGAGGCGATCGAGGTGGACCGAGTGATGCGGGCGTCGCTGGCGGTGTTGGAGCGGTATATTCGCCAATATCCGACGCAGTGGTATCTCTTCCGCGATTTTGAGAATCCCGGCCCCTGGGTGATCTGGTGAGCCGCATCTGCGTCGTGATCCCGGCCTACAACGTGGCCCAGACGCTCGGGAGCTTAGTCGTGCAGCTCCGGGCGATGGGGTACGACGCCGTGGTGGTGGACGACGGCTCGGCGGATCGGACCGCGGAGGTGGCCCGCGCCAGCGGGGCGGCTGTCCTCTCGCACGAGACCAATTACGGAAAAGGCCGGAGTTTGCGCGACGGATTCCGCTGGGGGTTAGGGCAGGGCTACGAGATCTTCGTCGCGATGGATGGGGACGGCCAGCACCGACCGAGCGATCTGCCGCGCCTGCTCGAGGCGTTGACGCGTGACACGGTCGGTCTGGTCGTGGGCGATCGGACGGGGGATCTGCGCGCGATGCCCTGGATTCGCCGCGTGACGAATACGATCCTCTCGCGTTGGGTGTCGCGCTGGTGCGGGCAGCCGGTGGCGGATACCCAGTGCGGATTCCGGGCGATCCGCCGCGCGGTGCTCGAGCGCATCACGCTCACGACGGATCGCTACGAGATCGAGTCGGAGCTGCTGGTGCGGGCCAGCCGCGCCGGCTTTCGGATCGCGTCGGTCCCGGTCGCGACGGTCTACGAGCGGGAGCGCAGCCGGATCCACCCCGTCGCCGACACCTTGCGGTTTTTTAAGTTCCTGCGTACATTGGACCAAGACGTGACAAGTTACAAGTGACAGGTGACACGTGGAGCACTCACCGGTGGTTTGTTCCTTGTCACGTGTCGCGATGTTAGATCACCTGATCGTGGATGGCTACAATGTGCTGCATGCTTGGGCCCGGGGGCGATCCGCCGGGCGCCAGGCGATTGACGTGGCCCGCCAAGACCTCCTGCGCGAGCTCGAGACGGCGGCCGCCCAGCACGGCATCCACTGCACCGTGGTGTTCGATGGCCAGCCCATTGAGGATATCACGCACACCTCCTCGCAGCACCTCACTATCCTGTTCTCCGGCCCGCGCGCCTCCGCCGACGCGGTGATCGAACGCCTCGTCTGTGGACAGAAAGAGCGTTGTGGCATCACAGTCGCCACCGACGATCATATGGAAGGGAACCTCGTCGTGGGGTGGGGCGCGCATTGTTGGCCCAGCACGATGCTCGCCCAGTGGCTGGCTGGCGCATAAGCGCTTGACACCTTCCGCCATCGCGCAGTAGAATCCACTCCACAATTCGGAACGCCTCACTGGCGCGAGGGAACCCGGTGTGAATCCGGGGCGGTCCCGCCGCTGTGATCGGATGACGGCCGCTGCAGTATGCCACTGTCCCCAACACGGGATGGGAAGGCGCGGCGAGCCGGATGACCCGAAAGCCAGAAGACCTGCCGTGAGGATTCGTCAGCACCACCTCGAGTGACGGGTGGGTGCGCACGCCTCACGCGTCTCCCACCTGTCCTCACATGCGGAGGACATGGCATGCCCACGGTGACATCCGCGACCCTCATCGTCAAGAAGCGCAACGGCCAGCACGTCCCCTTCTTCAGTCTCCGGATTCTCCGCGCCATCGAGCACGCCTGGAAAGCCCATCTCCGTGTCCCGCACGAATCGGCGTTGGATCCCGCGGTGCAGGCCCAAGCGCAGGCGGTGGCCGATCACGTCGTGGAGTGGTGTCGCGAGCAGGCGACGCGCTCGCCCGTCGTCTTCATCGAAGAGATCCAGGACGCGGTGATTCATCACCTGCGGGCGCTGGGCCATGCGGCGATCGCTGAGGAATACGCCGACTACCGCCGGCAGCATGAGCTGACGCGGTTTGAGGCGGAGCGCCTGACGATCCGCAAGCGTGACGGCCGCGCCGTCTCGTTCAAGCCGGAGAAGATCGCCCTCGCGATCGAGCAAGCGTTCGCCGCGGGCCAGCCCGGCGTCCCGCTCGCCGTGGCGCAGCAGGAGACGGTGTTGCGCGTCGCCGACCGCGTCGTCGAGCGCCTCCGCGCCGACGAGCCGTTGGTCCGGACGATCCCCATCGAGGATATCCAGGATCTCGTCGAGCACACCCTGATGGAGCAGGGGCACCACGAGGTGGCCAAGCGCTACATCGTCTATCGGCGCGAGCGGGAGCGGCTGCGAGAACAGGCCCCGCAGCCGGCCGCGTTCACCCCGCCTGGCTGGACGATTCGGGCGGCCGACGGCACGGCCGGACCGCTGGAGCTTGAACGGTTGACACGTTCGATTGCCGAGGTGTGCCAGGGGCTGGAGGACCGCGTCTCCGTCGAGGCGATCCTCTCCCGGGCGCTGACGAATGGCTTTGATGGCATGACCACCGCGCAGGTGACCGAGGCCCTGCAGCTCGCGGCCCGCTCGCTCATCGAAGAAGAGCCGGCCTATCGCTTCGTGGCGGCGCGGCTGCTGCTGCGCACGCTCTATGCGGACGTGGCTGGGCAGCCGATCCGCCTCGAGGCGATGGCGGCGGCCTATCCGGCGGCGTTGGGCCGGGCGATCACCGAGGCGGTCGCCTGCGGCCGGCTCGATCCGGCCCTGCAGTCGTTCGATCTGGCGCGGCTGGGTCGCGCTCTGCGCCCCGAACGGGATCTGCAATTCGGCTACATGGGGTTGCAGACGCTCTACGACCGCTACCTGCTGCATCACGAGGGGCGTCGCCTGGAAGCGCCCCAGATCTTCTGGATGCGGATCGCGATGGGGCTGGCATTGCAGGAGGGGTCGGCCAAAGACGAGCGAGCCATCGAATTCTATGAAGTGATGTCCAGTTTCCGGTACGTGCCCTCCACGCCGACGCTCTTCAACGCCGGGACGCGCCATCCCCAGCTCTCCTCCTGCTTCCTCACGACGGTGCAGGATGATCTGGATCATATTTTCAAATCGGTGCGTGATAACGCCATGCTGTCGAAGTGGAGCGGCGGGCTCGGCAACGACTGGACGCCGGTGCGGGCGCTCGGGGCGCACATCGAGGGCACCAACGGCAAGAGCCAGGGGATCATCCCGTTCCTCAAGGTGGCCAACGATACGGCCATCGCCGTGAATCAGGGTGGAAAACGACAAGGGGCGGTCTGCGCCTACCTTGAGGTCTGGCATCTCGACGTCGAGGAATTCCTGGAGCTGCGCAAGAACACCGGCGATGATCGGCGGCGCACGCACGATATGCACACAGCCAACTGGATTCCCGACCTGTTCATGAAGCGGGTACTGGCCAACGGAAACTGGACCCTGCTGAGTCCCCAGGAGGCGCCGGACCTCCACGATCTCTCGGGCCGGGCGTTCGAACAGCGGTACGAGCAGTACGAGGCGCTGGCCCGGGCCGGGCGACTGCGGCAGTCCAAGGTGGTTTCCGCCGTCGAGCTCTGGCGCAAGATGCTGAGCATGTTGTTTGAGACCGGCCACCCGTGGATCACCTTCAAGGATCCGTCGAACATTCGGTCCCCGCAGGATCACGAGGGGGTCGTCCACAGCTCCAACCTCTGCACGGAGATCCTGCTGAATACCTCTCGGGCGGAGACGGCCGTCTGCAACTTGGGCTCGGTGAATCTCGCCGCGCATACGACGCCCAGCGGCCTCGACGTGGAGCGGCTCGCACAGACGGTGCGCACCGCGATGCGGATGCTGGACAACGTGATTGACCTGAACTATTACCCGACCCCGGAGGCGAAATCCTCCAACCAGCGCCATCGGCCCGTGGGTCTCGGGATCATGGGGTTTCAGGACGCGCTCTACCTGCAGGGGTTGAGCTACGCCTCCCCGCAGGCCGTGGAGTTCGCCGACGCCGGCATGGAGGTGATCGCCTATCACGCGTTGCTGGCCTCCGCCGCGCTGGCCCGCGAGCGGGGAGCTTATCCCAGTTTCCCGGGGTCGAAATGGGCGCGCGGCCTGCTGCCGATCGACACGCTCGACCTGCTGCGTCAGGAACGGGGCGGGTGGTTGTCGGTGGACAGGCGCCAGCGGCTGGATTGGACGCCGGTGCGCGAGGCGATTCGCACCGGGGGCTTGCGGAACAGCAATACGATGGCGATTGCCCCGACCGCGACGATCGCGAACATCATCGGCGTCACGGCCTCCATCGAGCCCACCTACAAGAATCTCTACGTGAAGAGCAACCTCTCGGGGGAGTTCACGGCGGTCAACCCGTATCTCGTGGAGGAGCTCCAGGCGTTCGGGGTGTGGGACCGGCAGATGCAGGATGATTTGAAATATTTCGATGGCCTGCTGGCGGAGATCCCGCGCATCCCGCAGGCGCTGAAAGACCGGTACGTGACGGCGTTCGAGATCGGCTACGAGTGGTTGATCGAGTGCGCGAGCCGGCGGCAGAAGTGGTTGGACATGGGGCAGTCGTTGAACCTGTACGTGGCGGAGCCCAGCGGCAAAAAGCTCCACACGATGTACTGCATGGCGTGGGAAAAAGGATTGAAGACCACGTACTATCTGCGCTCGCTCGGGGCCACGCGGATCGAGAAGGCGACGATGGATGTGAATCGCTACGGCGATCCCTTGGGCCAGAAGCCCCGCCAAGCGCCCACCCCCGCGGAGCCGGCGGCCTGCCAGCTCACGGCCGGTGAGAGCTGCGAGGCCTGTCAGTAACCGAAGAGGAATCCCCGATGCCAGATATCATCCGCATGACCAACGACCGGGTTCGGGCCGAGCAGAAGCGGCTCATCAACAATCAGGCGGCGGACGTCAACCAACTGATCCCGATCAAATACACCTGGGCCTGGCAGTACTATCTCGACGCTTGCGCCAACCATTGGATGCCGCAGGAAGTGTCAATGCAGCGCGACATCGAGCAGTGGAAGGATCCCAAGGGATTTACCGACGACGAGCGGCTGGTCGTCAAGCGAGCGCTCGGGTTTTTCTCGACGGCGGAGACCGTCGTTGCGAATAACCTGCTCATGGCGATCTACAAGGTGGTCACCGCGCCGGAGTGCCGCATGTACATCCTGCGTCAGGCGTTCGAGGAGGCGATCCATACCCACTCCTATGGGCTCTACATGCCGGAGGCGCTCGGGATGGATATGGGCGAGTTGATGAACATGTATCGGGAGATCCCCTCGATCCACGACAAAGAGGAGTTCGGCGCCCGGCTGACCGCGGACATCCAACAACCCGATTTTGAGACGGTGTCGCTCGAGGGCCGCCAGCGGCTGCTCAAGAACCTCATCGGATACTACGTGATCACCGAGGGAATGTTCTTCTATACCACCTTTGTGTTACTGCTGGCCTTCGGGCGCCAGAATCGCTTGCCGGGCGTCTGCGAGCAGGTGCAGTACATCTTGCGGGATGAGAGCATGCATCTGAATTTTGGTCTCGACCTGGTGAATGGGATCATCCAGGAACATCCCGACCTCTGGACCGCAGAGCTCCAGCGGTGGGTGATTGAGAACCTCCAGCAGGGGGTCGTGCTGGAGTACCGGCACGCCGAGGATAGTCTGCCCAACGGGTTGCTGGGGTTGACGCACCCGATGATGCGGGAGTATGTCGAGTTCATTGCCGACCGCCGACTGGAGCGGCTCGGCCTGCCGAAGCAGTATCCCGGCCGGACCAATCCGTTCCCCTGGATGAGCGAACAGATTGACCTCCGCAAAGAGAAAAACTTCTTCGAGACGCGCGTGACCGAGTATCAGACCGGGGGGTCACTATCCTGGGATTGATGTGGGCGCCTTAGCACGATTTCGCCTCGCCGGTTTCGCGCTCGTTGGGGTAGGGCTGTGCGCAGTGAGTTGGGCCGCCACGGGCGACTCCTCGAAGGCCCCCGCGACTCCCCCGGCTACTGACGAGCTCGTCGTCACCGCGCGCCGCGTCCCGGGGCTGACCGTCAATGCCCGGGAGCTCCCGGCGAACGTCAGCGTCGTCACCGAGTCGGACATCGTTCGCTCCGGCGCGCAGACGACCGTCGGTGTCCTCCAGCAGCTCGACGGGGTCTCGGTCCTCGACAACCGCGGGGCCGGGCTCGGGGCGGACGGCACCGTGAACTTGCGCGGCATCGTCAACAGCTCCCGCACGGGCGCGCTGGTCCTCGTGGACGGCATCCGGCAGAACCGCATTACCGGGGACGAGGTCCACTGGTCGGCGATCCCGATGACCCAGGTGGAGCGGATCGAGGTGATCCGCGGCGGAGGCGGCACGATCTATGGGGAAGGGGCCCTCGCCGGGGTCATCAATATTATGACCAAACGCGGAGCCACGAAACCGCTCGTGGCCGAACAGTCCGTTGCGGGGGGCAGCTACGGCTGGTGGCGTGGGGTCACGACGGCTCGCGGGACCGAGGGCCCGTGGTCCTATGGCGCGACCTTCACCCGGCAGTTGTGGGATGGCTACCGCGACAGCACCAGCACGCGGTCGTCCGACGCCCATGTCGCAATGACCTGGTCGCCGCATCCCGAAACGGCCCTGGATTTGACGACGGGTTATCACGATGACACCTCCTACTTTGCCGGGGGATTGACACCGGCGCAGGTCCAGCAGGATCGCCGCAACCCGGGCAGCTTCCACGGATTTTTTCACGATCAGATTACGTCGGTGGGCACGACGCTGACCCAGCGACTCGGAGAGGCCTGGACGCTCGTCGGCACCACGAGTTACCGGAAGTGGCGGTCCGACTCTACGACCACGACGGTCTTCGAGAATATCGCCCCCTCGATCAATGGCGGCCTGCGTATCGCCCATGAGCTGGCCTGGCCGGGCCTGGAATCCACGGCGGTGGTCGGGATGGAGTTGGCCCGGGATAAGGCGACCACCGGGACGCGGCGCCCGGGGGGATCCGCCCTCTCGGAATCGAATAAATACAGCGAGGCCGGCTTCATCGATGAAACCCTGAAGATCCTGAAGCGGTGGGTGGTCACGGCAGGGTTCCGCTATGATCACAGCAGTTATCACGAAGACCTGACCTTCCCGACCTTCAACGGGAAATTGCGATTCAAGGGGACGAGCCCCAAGCTGGGGCTGACCTATCTCCTCAACGACCGCACGGCCCTCTACACCAGTTGGACCCAGTCGTTCAAGGCGCCGAACATTGACGATCTGGATGCGGTCCTGCCGCCCTACAACGATAATGTCGGCGTCGAGCCGCAGACGGCTCGCACCTTGGAGGGGGGGATCAAGTGGACCGTGGTCCCCGGGCTCCACGTGGATGCCACGCTGTTCCAGACGCGGATCCACAACGAGATTTTGTTTAATCCGAGTACCTTTGCGAACGCGAATTATCCGACGAGACGGACCGGCGTGGAGCTGGCCGCGCGGGGCTCGGCCTGGCACGATCGGTTCTCGTACGGGGCGGCCTACACGTTTGTGCGGGCGCGGTTCACCAAAGGGGCTTTCACCGGCTACGTGATCCCCGGAACCCCGGAACATCAGGTGACGGCGCGCGCCACCTATCGGGTCACGCCGTGGCTCGAGGGGACGGTGGACTATCGCTGGATTGACACGCAATACCGGATTAACAATTTCGTGAACACCTTGCCGGGCAGCGCCTACGGAGTGGCGAATGCGACGGTGCGGTATGTCCGGCCGAACCACGAACTGTTCTTCACCGTCCAGAATCTGACGAACAAGCAGTACAGTGAATTCCAATCCTCGAACGGGACGGCGATCTCGACCGGGGAGAACCCCTCGCCGCCGCGGACGTTCGTCGTGGGCGCGCGCGTGAAGTTGTAGCGCGCTACCTGCGCGTGGCTCTCGGCCCCCTGCTTGGGGGTGAGGGACCCCGGGTCGGACTCACTGACAGATTCTGAAGCAGCCCTCGGGGGCCTGCCGGGGGCCACCCCCATCTGGCATCGGCCCGTCGGGACGAAAGCGTCCGTGTGGGAAACCTGTTCTTCTCGTCGGGGGACTGGATCAGCTAAGATGCGGCGGGGGCCTGACGGAGCTGGTCTGGTCGTCCTTCCGGGCCTGCTGGCCGCTGGGGGTCCCCCGGCCCCCGTCACCCCTCGGGCTGCTTTGAAATCCTGTGCCGCACCACCCGTCGCCGTCTTCGCGCAGGGACCGGGCCCCGCGAGGGCATGCAGGTGGCGGGGACTTCGCAGCGCGAGCGGGCACGGTGTCGAACGTAGTGAGACGAGCGAGCGCGAGAAAGTAGGACCACAATTCACGCTGGGAATTGTGAGTCCGACCCGCCACCTGCATCCCGAAGCAGGGGATGAGCTGGGCCGTGCCAGGACCCGTCGCCACTGCTCATCCCGAAGCAGGGGATGGGTTGTGCCACGCCAGGCCCCGTCGTGTGGTGGCCCCCGGCAGGCCCCCGAGGGCGGCACCGGGCCGCATCCCGAAGCAGGGGGAGGGCCGCCGCACGGGATTGACCGGCGAATCATCGCGTAGTAAACTACCGACTAGGAGAGGTGACCGAATGCGCTCGTCGAACAAATCATGGCCGATGATGGTGACCGCGGTGGCGTTCTTCGGTGCGGGCGCGATCGTCCGTTTCTTGCCGCATCCGCCAAACATGACGCCGCTGACCGCCATGGCGCTGCTCGCCGGCGTCGCCTGGCCGATGCCCGTCGCCGCCCTGTTTGCGATTGGGGCGATGCTCGTCGGGGATCTGGCGCTGGGGTGGGTTGCCCAGAACCTCATGGGCTATGTCAGTTTGGCGCTGATCGTCGCGCTGGGGACACGGTTGCGCGCGCGGCTCCGGCCAGGATGGATGACCGTGTCAGCGATCGCCGGCTCCTTGATCTTCTTCCTCCTCTCCAACTTCGGCGTCTGGGCGGAGGGGCGGCTCTACCCGCGCACCTGGGAGGGTCTCATGGCTTGCTACGTGGCGGGGCTGCCATTCTACCGGAATCAACTGGTGGGCGATCTGCTCTACACGACGATCCTCGTCGGAGGATTTGCTTGGATCTGTCGCTGGCGCCGGTGGCCCGCCCTCCAGCACCCAGCGGCCGCTCGGGTGCCGGCCTGACGGCGGATGACCAAGACCGCGCTGGCCTGCGCCCTCTCGGTGGGCCTGCACGGGTTTCTCCTGACACAGTGGCCATCGCCGGGTGGGCGTTTTCCGTTGCGCGCCCTGACGGAGCCGGTCCAGGCAGTCTACCTCACCGCGGCCGCTACTCCCATGCCTCACCCTCGCGCATTCGCCACGGCCTCGACCCGCGCACCTGGTTCTGTCAGCGCCGTCCGACCCTCTGACCAACTTTCAGGACGGATGACTGCGACCGCTCTGGCGGCAACACCTCTATCGCCGGCAGCCATCCGACAGCCCCCGAGTTCCCCAGCGCCGATGCCCGTCCGCGTGGTTTCAGCGCCTCTAGCGAACGCGGCTGAGTCCGTGCGCCAGGATGAGGCGGCGCCGGCGAAGGCCGAGCCGAGCCCCAGCTTGCTGACGCCGGCCGACTTCGCCAGGTTCCGCTACAAGCAGATGGTCCGCGCCCGATTGCAGCGCGCGATCCTCTATCCGAGAGGCCACGCCTTCGAGGGGGGACGAGCGCGTTTGCGCCTGACCATCACCCGCGAAGGGCAGGTGGCGTCGGCCTCCTGCACCAGCGGGGAATCACCCGTGTTTGAAGAATCGGTGATGGCGGGGGTCACGGCGGCCGGCCCCTTCCCGGCCTTCCCTGCAGAGCTCTCCGTCTCGCAGGAAACCTACGAATTCCTCGTGGCCTACACGCCGGGGGCTGCCGCGTCCGTTTCTCCTTGACAGATTGTCGAATCCCGCAGTACCCTAACTACTTACAGCAATTGAGGAGGTCGTATGCCAGTCGTTGAAGTCCGCGAGGGTGAGCCGCTCGAGAAAGCCCTGCGGCGCTTGAAAAAGAAGGTCGAACGCGAAGGGATCCTCAAGGCCGTCCGGGCTCGGAAGCACTATGAAAAACCGAGCGTGGTCCGTCGGCGGAAATTGCGGGACGCCCGCCGGCGCAGCTAGCCGATGGCGTGGCCCCGAAGCGTCGGTGGGGCCGTCGCCCCGCTGCTGCTGGTGAGCGTCATCGGGTGCTCTCCTATGACCCCTCCAACCCCTCCATCCCAGTCCATGGCTTCTGGTACCCCCGCGCTCCATCGTTGGGAACTCCCGAACGGCCTCGTCGTCCTGTTTCAAGAAGACCGGAACGCCCCCTTAGTGGCGATGGAAGCGGTCGTCAAGGCCGGGAGCGCGACGGAGGGGCCGTGGTTGGGCACCGGCGTCTCCCATGTGGTCGAGCATATGTTGTTCAAAGGGACCGCGACCCGTCCGGTCGGGGCGATCGAGCGGGAAGTGAAATCCTATGGTGGGCAGATGAACGCCCACACGTCACACGACTACACCGGCTACACGCTGGCGGTCCACCGCGAGCATTTCGCGCAGGCCCTCGCGCTGCTGGCCGATGCCCTGCAGCACCCCTCGTTTGACGCGGGCGAGCTCGCCAAGGAGCTCGAGGTGGTCTACCGAGAGCTGAAGTTGCGCCGGGATGATCCCGACCAATACACGGTGGATTTGGTCTGGGCCACGAGCTACCGGACCCATCCGTACCGTCACCCGATCGTCGGCTACGAACCCCTGTTGAAAGCGCTCACGCGCGACGATATCGTCCGGTACTACCGCACCCATTATCTCCCCAACCGTACGGTGCTGGCGATTGCCGGCGACGCGCCCTGGCCGGCGGTTCGCGAGGCGGTCGCGCGCGTGTTCGAGGGATGGCCCCGCGGCCTGGAGCCCTCGGTCGTGGTGCCGGCGGAGCCGCCCCCGGTGGCGCCGCGCTTCATCGAAGAGACGACGGATATCGCGCTGGCCCAACTGGTCCTGGCCTTTCCGAGCGTCTCGGTGGCGCATCCCGATTTGGCGGCGCTGGACACGCTGGCCCGCATCCTCGGCGACGGCCGCGGCTCCCGGCTGGATCTGGCGCTGCGGGAAAGCGGCCTGGTCCATGCGATTGAGGGTTGGAACTACACCCCTCGAGACCCGGGATTATTCGCCATTACCATGCGATTGGATGCCGGGCGGGTGGACGAGGCGATCGCGCGCACCTGGGAGGCGATCCGGCAAATCCAGCGTGAGCCCGTGACGGCGGCTGAAGTGGCGGCCGCCAAGCGGGCGGTGATCGCGCAATACCTCTTTGGGCGGCAGACGGTGGGGGCGCAGGCCGGGGATCTCGCCACGAACGAGGCGCTCGTCGGTGATCCGGAGTTCTCCAAGCATTACGTCGAGCGGGTGCAGGCGGTCACCGCCGCGGACGTGCACCGCGTGGCGCAGCAATACCTACAGCCGCTGCGGGTGACGCAGGTGGTGGTCCGGCCACGGTCGGCGATCCCGGCGGTCGCCACGTCGCCCGCGTCGTCAGCCGAATCCTCGATCGAGATGTTAACCCTGCGCAACGGGACCCGTGTGCTGCTGCGGGAGGACCATCGGCTCCCGATTGTCACCTTGCGGGTGGTGAGTCTCGGCGGCCTGCTCTATGAGACGCCGGAGACCAATGGCGTGGCGACCTTGGCGGCCCGGATGCTGCTCCGCGGCACCGCCTCCCGCAGCGCCACGGAGCTGGCCGAACTCATGCGGTCGCTCGGGGGCGAGCTCGCCAGCGTCAGCGGCCGCAACAGCGTCGGCGTCTCCGTCGGATTGCTCAGCCAGGATCTGGCGACCGGCATCGGCTTGCTCAACGATGTCTGGTTTCACCCGGCATTCCCGGCGGACGAATTTCTGAAGGAGCAGCGGCTGCTGCTGGCGGAAATCGCCCATGCAGAGGATGATTTGTTCTCCTGGGGGACTCGCCGGATGTTCCGGGCGCTCTTCCCGGATCATCCCTACGGGTGGCCGACGACCGGGACGACGGATTCGGTGCAGCGTCTCTCTGTGGCGCAGGTGGCCGCGTTCCATCGGCGCCTGCAGGATCCGCGCCAGATGATCATTAGTGTCTTTGGGGATATTCAGCGATCGGCGGTGCTCCCGCTGATCGAGCGGGCGTTTGGCGAGGCAGCTTTCGCTAAAGGAGGCGAGACCGCGCTCTCAGTGCCGCCGCCCAGCCGCCCGCTGACGGCGCGTCAACAGGTTGGCGACGCGTGGCCTCGCGCGGAGGCGATTGTGCTCTTGGGGTTCCGCGGGGTGGCGGTCAGCGATCCGGACGCCCCCGTGCTCGACCTACTCGAGATGATTTTGGGCGGCAGCGGCGGGCGCCTCTTCACCGAGGTGCGGGAGCGGCACGGGCAGGCCTACACGGTGGGCGTCTCCGTGACCGACGGAGTGGTCCCCGGCAGTGTGGTCCTCTATGCGGTGACCGCGCCGGAGCAGGCGGACGCCGTGGTAGCCGCCCTGTTCCGAGAAGTGACGCGCCTGCGTACGACGCCGGTCTCCGCCGAGGAGCTGGCCGTGGCCCAGCGGGCCGTGATCGGTGGGCAGAGCATTCAATTACAGACGAACAGCGCCATGAGTCTCCAGGCCAGTTTGGATGAGTTGTACGGCTTGGGGTGGCAGGCCTCGCGTGACTACCCGGCGAAGGTGCAGGCGGTGACGCCCGAGGCGATTCGTCGGGTGGCGCAGCGGTACTTGACGCCGGAGGCCTGTGTGCTCTTTGTCGGACGCCCGCAGGGGCCGGGGGCGGCTGCCCCTGCGCCGCGGCCCGCCGTGGTGGAGGATGTGCGATGAGCGATCCCTTGCCCCCGATCGAGAAAAAGGTGGATGAGAGTTGGAAAGAGCAGGTGGAGCGCGAGCGCCGTTTGGCGGAGAGCCGCCAGGCGAAGCCGGGACCCGAGCCGGCTCCCTCAACAACGCCGCCCTCCTCCCCTCCGCGCCGCGATGCCTCAACGACCCGGGCTCCCGAGCCGCCTCCCTCGGCGGCGGCCACTGACGAGCCGGAGCCGTCCGACTCCGCGTTCGCCGTCTTCCTCTCCAGTCTCTCGATGCAGGCGATGATGGCGCTGGGCGAGCTGCCGATCCCCGGGACCGATCAGCGCCACGAAGATCTCGAGCAGGCGCGCTACCTCATTGACATGCTTGGCCTCCTCCAACAGAAGACCAAGGGCAATCTCACGTTGGAAGAGGGCCAGTTCCTGGAGAATGCTCTCTACGAACTCCGTCTGCGCTATACGCAAAAAATCGTCCCGCCCCCGCCATACGGCGCTGGCGGGCAGGGCATGCCGCCGCCGGGGGGAGGCCGCCGATGATCCGAGGCAATCTCTTCGATCAATCTCTTCAGGCGCCTACTGACGAATTCGCGTGGGAATTTCCCGCACCCGGTCAACTGGGACCTGCCGAGATTGACTTCCTCATCAACCCGCGACGGCTCCGGGGCAGTGATTTTCTGATGCGATGGGCACAGGGCCGTTGGTCGGAGGAAATCGTCGTTCGTGCGATCAATCAAACGAATCGGATCGGCGTCCTCCCGTATGGACCATCGACCATTGCGCCTGACGATCCGAAGGCGCTCGAGATGTTCTTTGAGAAGATGGATGCGATGGCCAGCGAGGGGAAGCGCCCCGACCTGTTGCTCTACGACCAGACGACCTTCGAATGGGCACGGCACGAATTGGACGAGCGTCTGGGAGGGGTGGAGAAGATGGCCGAGACACCTACCAGCGTGGTCCATGACGTCGTGGCGAAGGCCCGCGCGGCGCTGGAAGTTGAGAATAGCTTGTGGGTGACGGAGAAAATGCCGGGGTTTGGGAAACCATTCTTACGGTACGTGCGAGGTCGGCGTCAAGGGCGATTGAAAGCCCCGGGCATCGTTCCCACAGTCATCGTGAAGGAAGAAGATGTTCCTCGTTTGAAAGCATGGGAAGCGAAGTACAAGGTTCCCATCTACGTCGTCCAGATATTCTATGATCGAGGCTACTTTATCAAGTTCAGCGAGGTCTTGGCCCTGCTCAAGTCAGGAGAAGTTGAGATGGAAACCCAGCGGTATTCCAATCCTGGCGGGGAAGCGGCGTCACCCAAACAGATCGTGAAGGTGCCGTATATTTTCTGCAAGGAGTTTGGCACGGTGTCCGGTCCAACGTTGGTCCCTAAGACGTTTGTGGATAAGAATGGCGAAGTGATGACGTACGTCACATTCTCCGGAGGCGACATCCAGCTATCGCAGCATGTCCTCGATGAATGGAGTATGGGGTCTCCCAAGATTGGACGGACTGTGGCATGAAGACGATAAATCACGCGTTGCCGAGGACCGGTCCCGCGAGAGAAGCTCTGAGGGCAAAAGGCCAGTTCTGGACGCCGGATTGGGTGGCGGAAGCCATGGTGGGGTATGTGCTGCAAGATGACCCCGGCCACATCTTCGATCCCGCGGTGGGTGCCGGCGCATTTCTCAAAGCGGCGAAGGTCGTCGCGAGCGAGCTTAGGCAACGCCCCGTTCTTCTCGGAACTGAGATTGATCCACACGTTCTGCGACAGGGTGATTGGCATGGTCTGTCGGAAGCTGACCTCGCCGGCGTTGAGATTCGCGATTTCGTGACCGATCCCCCTCGGCAGCAGTTCAATGCCATTGTGGCGAACCCCCCCTACGTTCGGCACCATCGATTGCCGAAAGGGGTGAAGGAGCGGTTGAAGATGTTCGCGGCACGCACGATCGGACATCCGCTTGATGGTCGGGCAGGGCTGCACATCTATTTCTTGCTTCAAGCTCTTCAGTTATTGAACCGCGATGGGCGCTTGGCGTTCATCATGCCCGCCGATACCTGTGAAGGCGTGTTTGCCCCAACGCTCTGGCGATGGATTACGAGCCGATATGCGTTGGAGGCCGTCGTGGCGTTTGCCCCAGAGGCCTCGCCGTTTCCCGGGGTCGATACGAATGCCTTAGTGTTCTTCATCAAGAACGCCACGCCTCAGACGCATTGTTGGTGGGCCAGATGTACCCAGGCGGGCACCACTGCCCTCAAGACATGGATTCTTTCAGGGTTTCTGGAAACGAACGATAGTGCTCTTGTCGTCAATCGGCGGGCGGTGTCGGAGGGGTTGATGACAGGGTTGTCGAGGGCTCCGACCACGAGGGGGACTGGCGGTCCCCGCTTGGGGGATTTTGCCAAGGTGGTCAGAGGTGTGGCGACCGGAGCGAATGCATTTTTTCTCCTGACGCTCGAACAGGCGGTGACCCTCGGAATCCCAAGCGCGTTTTTGTTGCCGGCCATTGCGAGAACACGAGATGCAGGAGGCGAGGAAATCACCACGGACACTCTCCAGGCGCTGCGACGGTCTGGGCGACCGACGGCGCTGTTAGCGTTGGACGGCCGCCCCCTGGAGCGGTTTCCGGGCGCCGTCCGGGCGTATTTGCGACATGGCGAGGTCGAGGGTCTTCCACGTCATGCGTTGCTGGCGACGCGACGCCCCTGGTACAAAATGGAGCAGAGAGTTGTCCCACCGATCCTGTTTTCCTATCTTGGCCGCCGCAACTCCCGTTTCATACGGAATACGGCCGGCGTCATTCCGTTGACGGGGTTCCTCTGTGTGTATCCACGAGAGAGCGACCCGGACTTTTTCGAGAAATTGTGGGCGGTGCTCCTCCATCCTGACACGGTGACGAATCTTGCGTTGGTGGGAAAGTCCTATGGGGGCGGTGCCATTAAAGTAGAGCCCCGCGCGCTTGAAAGACTGCCGTTGCCGGCCGACGTCGTCTCAGCGGCTGGGTTGTCGGTGGCGATGAAATATCGGCAGCAGGAATTTTGTGCTCTCGTTGGAAACGAGACATCTGCCAACGTTCGTGATCGCAATGGGACGCCGAAGGTTGCTCGAGGCCGCCATCAGGTCCGACAGCTCACGGCGCGATGCGCGCAGGAAGGGGGGCGACGGCCATGGAGATGACGGCGTGGATGGCGTTAGTCGGAGGATTCCTCATCGGTGTCGGCTTGGCCTGGGCCGTGAGCAGCGCGTTGGCCAAGTCCCGTACCGCGGCTGCAGAGGCCCGTGTCGAGGAGCTGCGAAAGCAAATTGAGGGCGATTCCCGAGGTTTCAAGGGTTTGCGTAAGGCGTTGGAGGAGGCACAGACTGCCCGCAGTGTGGCGGAGACTCATGCGGGCGAGGTCGAAAAACGCGTCACGGAACAATTGGCCTTGCTCGAGGATGCCAAAATGAAGTTAACTCGCACCTTCGATGCGTTAGCGGCCGATGCGCTCGCAAAGAACAACCAGGGGTTCCTCACATTGGCGGAGGAGAAATTTAGGGCGCTCGCAGAGAGTGCCGGAAGCGATCTCAGCTCGCGACAGCAAGCCATCGGCGCGCTTGTGAAGCCGCTCGGAGACGCCTTGACGCAATACCAGGGAGAGGCCGGGAAGCTTGAGAATATTCGACAGAGAGAACTCGGATCGGTGGGCCAGCAGCTGTCCGATGTGGCGAAAGCCCAAACGGCCTTGTCGCAAGAGACCATCCGGCTGGCTAATGCGCTCTCGTCCGCGCAGGTGCGTGGGCGGTGGGGTGAGATTACGCTGCGTCGTTGCGCCGAGTTGGCTGGGCTGTCAGATTTTTGCGATTTCGAGGAGCAGGTCAGCCGTACCACTGAAGAGGGAAGGCAGCGCCCAGATATGATTGTGCGGATGCCGGCCGGTCGCCAAGTGATCGTGGACTCCAAAGTCCCGATGTCGGCCTACGATGACTGGCGCCAGGCGGCGTCGGAGGGTGAGCGTGACGCGGCACTCCAGCGGCATGCAGACAATATCTTGGGCCACGTCTCGCAATTGGCCAGCCGAGAGTATTGGGCGCCGTTTGAATCTGCAGAGTTCGTGGTGATGTTTATTCCTAACGATACGTTTCTTGCCGCGGCGACACAAAAAGAACCAGGGTTGGTCGAGATCGCGATGCAAAAACGGATTGTGTTTGCGACACCCTCCACGTTCTATGGGTTGTTGCGTGCGGTGGAATATGGATGGCGCCAACAGCAGTTGGCCGAAAACGCCCGTCGGATCAGCGAAGTCGGGCAAGTCCTCTGCGATCGGATCGCGACCTTTATCGATCATCTTGAAAAGGTGGGCGTGGCATTGACCAGAGCGATGAAGGAGTACAGTAAGGCGACCGGTTCGTTCAATCAAAATTTGCTTCCGAAAGCGCGCCAATTCAAACAGCTTGGGGCCGGTGGTAAGAAAGAGCTGAAAGAGTTGCCGATTTTGGACGTGGCATCGACACTGGAAGCCATTGATGCGACGGTCGAGGCAGAATCAGTTGGTGGCGTGGAGGATTCTATCTCATGATTGACAAGGAGCTCCTGGAGATTTTGGCCTGCCCGGCCTGCAAGGCGGCTGTGCGGCTCGAGGGAGAACGGATCATTTGCACGAGCGCCACCTGCGGCCTGCGCTATCCGGTGCGCGACGGGATTCCGGTGATGCTGGTGGAAGAGGCCGAGAAGCCGTGACGAAGCTCCTGGTCGTCCACGGGCCGAACCTCCAGCTGCTCGGGACGCGCCAGCCGAAGGTGTATGGCCGGACAACCCTGCGGGAGATTAATCAGCGGTTGACCGCGGAGGCCCGTCGTCTGAAGGTGACCCTCGAATTCCTGCAGAGCAATCACGAGGGGGCGATCGTCGAGGCGATCGGCCAGGCCCGTGGGCAGTACGCGGGGATCCTGATTAACCCGGCCGCCTACACGCACACGTCGGTCGCCATCCGGGACGCCATCGAGGCGGCCGCCCTGCCGACCGTCGAGGTTCACCTCTCCAACATCGCGGCCCGCGAAACCTTCCGCCAGACCTCGCTCGTCGCCCCCGTGGCCGTCGGCCAGGTGAGCGGGTTCGGGGTGGCCAGCTACCTCCTCGGGCTCCAGGCCCTCGTCGGCGTGCTCGCCACCCGACGGGCGCGGATTGACAGGCGCTGAGCCCCCGCAGTACAATAATCGGTCTCTCATCCCATGATGATCTCCACCAACCAATTCAAGGGCGGCCTGGCGATTGTGATGGATGGCCAGCTCTTCACGATCGATGAATTCCAGCACGTCAAGCCGGGGAAAGGGGCGGCGTTCGTCCGCACCAAGCTCCGGAACGTGCGGCTCGGCACGGTGATCAGTCGGACCTTCGACGCCGGCATGAAGTTCGAGGAAGCGTTCATCGAGCCGAAGAAGCTCCAGTACAGCTACCGGACGGGCGACACCTACCACTTCATGGATCTCGGGGCCTATGAGGAGCTGGCGTTCTCCGCTGAGGCGCTGGGGAACGCGGTGCATTATCTGAAGGAGAATCTGGAGGTGACCGGCGATTTCCATAACGGGCGCCTCGTGGGGCTCGAGTTGCCGACCACCGTCGAGCTGACCGTCGCCCAGACCGATCCGGGCCTGCGCGGCGACACCTCGAAGGGGGGCACGAAGCCGGCGACGATGGAGACAGGATTTGTGGTCCAGGTCCCCTTGTTTGTGGAGACGGGCGAACGGCTGAAGATCGACACGCGGACCGGCGACTATGTCGGGAGGGCGCAGTGAACCTGAAAGAATTGAAAGAATTACTCGAGCTCATGGAAGAGCATGCGTTGGCCGAGGTGGAGTTGGAGCGTGAAGGGCTGCGCGTGCGATTAAGGAAGGCGGGTGCCGCGACGGAGACCGTCGTGGAGCGCCTGGCCGCCCCGGCGTTGCCCGCCCCCGCGGCCGCCCCGGCGCCGGCAGAGCCGCCGAAGCCGAAGGGGACCCCGATTGCTTCCCCGATGGTCGGCACCTTCTACCGGGCCCCGTCGCCGGAGTCCCCCCCGTTCGTCGAGCTGGGGCAGGTGATCGAGCCGGGCAAAGTGATCTGCATCATCGAGGCGATGAAGCTGATGAACGAGCTCAAGGCCGAGGTCAGGGGCCGCATCGTCCAAATCCTCGTGGAGAACGGCCAGCCGGTGGAGTTCGGCCAGCCCCTGTTCCTCATCGAACCGGCCTAACACGGCATGTTCTCGAAGATCTTGATTGCCAATCGCGGCGAAGTCGCCGTCCGCATTCTCCGCGCCTGCAAGGAGCTCGGGATCCGGACGGTCGCCGTCTACTCCGAGGCGGACGCCGAGTCGCTGCATGTCAAGATGGCGGATGAGGCGGTCTGCATCGGCCCCGCGCAGAGCAGCCAGAGCTACCTGAATATTCCCGCGATCATCAGCGCGGCCGAGATCACCGACGTGGAGGCGATTCACCCCGGCTACGGATTCCTCGCCGAGAACGCCCACTTCGCCGAGATCTGCGACTCCTGCCAGATTGAGTTCATTGGGCCGGAGCCGGAGGCGATCCGCCTGATGGGGAATAAACTCCAGGCCAAAGAGGCGATGAAGAAAGCTGGCCTCCCCCTCATCCCCGGGTCCGAAGCGGCGATCAAGTCGAAGGAAGAGGCCCTGAAGATCGCCAAGGCGATCAAGTACCCGGTCATCATCAAGGCGGCGGCCGGCGGCGGCGGCAAGGGGATGCGCGTCGCGCACAATGACGTGCGGCTCGTGAGCGCGCTGCTGATGTGCCAGGCGGAGGCGGAGGCGGCGTTCGGCGTGCCCGACGTCTACATCGAGAAGTTCGTCGAGGAGCCGCGCCACGTCGAGATCCAGATCCTTGCGGACGAGCATGGGAAGATCCTCTATCTGGGCGAGCGCGACTGTACCGTCCAGCGCCGCCACCAGAAGCTCCTTGAGGAGGCCCCCTCGCCGGTCGTGGATGCGAAGCTCCGGCAGAAGATGGGCCAGGCGGCGGTCCGCGGGGCGAAGCTGGCCGGCTACACCTCGGCCGGCACGATGGAATTCCTCGTCGATAAACACGGCGACTTCTACTTCATGGAGATGAACACGCGTCTCCAGGTGGAGCATCCGGTGACGGAGTACGTCACGGGGATTGATATTGTGAAGGAGCAGATCCGGATCGCTGCGGGGGAGCGGTTGGCGATCAATCAGGACGACGTAAAGATTCACGGGGCCTCGATCGAATGCCGGATCAACGCGGAAGATCCTGCGAACAACTTCGCCCCCTGTCCTGGGCAGATCACCATGTATCATCCAGCGGGCGGGCCGAATGTCCGCGTGGACAGCCATGTCTACACCGGCTATCGGGTGCCCCCGTTCTATGATTCCATGATCGCTAAGCTGATCGTGCATGGACGGAACCGTCGCGAGGCGATCAGCATGATGTCGCGGGCGCTCTCGGAGTTCACCATCGAGCCGATCAAAACCACAATCCCCTTTCATCAGACCGTGATGGGCAATCCGGACTTCTTGAGCGGGAACTATTCGACGGCCTTTGTGGCCCAACTGCTCGGGACTCAGACGGAGTGAGCATGCGCGGACCGTCCCGAGGCACGCGGAATGATCTGGGCGTTGTGCGGATCCAGCACGACGTGATCGGCCGCATCGCGGCGATTGCGGCGCGGGAGGTGCCGGGAGTGGTCGGCGTGTGGGAGGGGCTGCGGTTCGGCGGCGCCGCGCGGTGGTTCGGCGGGGTGAAGGTGGAGACGCTGGAGACGGAGCTGCGGATCCAGCTGCCGATCATCGTGCGCTATGGGGTCAACCTGCCGCGCGTGGCGGTGCAGGTGCAGGAGCGGGTGCGCGAGGCCGTGCAGCGGATGACGGACTTGAGCGCCGTCGAGGTGGACGTGAACATTCACGGGGTGCGTGAGCCCCAGGAGGGACGGCCATGAGGCTGTTCATGCGGATCATCACGATCGCCTACATGACGATCTTTATCGCCTTGGGGGCGTGGCTGGCGGCGTTTGCCCTGCACCTGGTGCCGGTGGATACCGTCGCCATCTTCTTCCAAACGATCTACGACGACGAGCATCTGCGGGCCGCCTGCGGATTGGCGGGGGCCGGGGTGATTCTTTTTAATCTCATGGTGTTCCAGATTTCGTGGGCGCGGTTCCAGCGCCAACGGACGATCGCCTTCACTAATGCCGACGGGCAGGTGACGATTTCCCTCGGCGCGATCGAGGATTTCATCCGGCGGACGGCGAAGCAAGTGCCGGAGATCCGCGATGTGAAGTCCGACGTGCTGGCGACGAAGAAGGGCATTGAGGTGTCGGCTCGCGTCTCGCTCTGGTCCGAGGGCCACATCCCCGAGGTGACGGAGAAATTGCAGGGCTTGATCAAGACGCACGTGCAGGAGATGCTCGGGATCGAAGACCCGGTCTGGGTCCGCGTCCATGTGGCGAAGATTGTCGCGCGGGAGGAGGGGACTCCGCCGGCCGGTCGTCGGCGCGCCGCGGAGACGACCACCCCGGGGACCACCGACTGGCCGCCGCAGCCCCCCTTCCAGGGGATGGAATACGACTCGCGGCAGGGAGAATAGACGATGGCGACAGCGGTCAAGCGGATCGGCGTTCTGACCGGTGGCGGCGACTGCCCGGGGCTCAACCCGGTGATTCGCGCAGTCGTGCGGCGCTCGGTGGCCGAGGGGATCGAAGTGGTGGGGATCATGAACGGCTGGAAAGGGTTGATTGAGGCCCAGACAATGCCGCTCAACCTCACCTCGGTATCAGGGATCATCCATCGCGGGGGCACGATCCTCGGAACGTCACGGACGAATCCCTACAAGAAGCCGGAGCAAGTGACCGCCCTGAAGGCCTCCGTCAAGCGCCTCGGGCTCGATGCCCTCATTGCGATCGGCGGAGAGGATACGCTCGGGGTGGCGGTGAAGCTCGTGAACGAAGGGGTCTCAATCGTCGGTGTGCCGAAGACCATTGATAACGATCTGTCCGGCACCGATTACACCTTTGGGTTTGACACGGCGGTCAACATCGCGATGGAGGCGATTGATCGGCTCCACACCACCGCCGAGAGCCACCACCGGATCATGGTGGTCGAGGTGATGGGCCGGCACGCGGGTTGGATTGCCCTGCACGCGGGGCTGGCCGGCGGGGCGGACGTGATACTGATCCCGGAGTTTCCGATTGATGTGGAGGAGGTCTGCGGCGCGATCCGGAAGCGCCACGAGCGCGGTAAGCTGTTCTCGATCGTGGTGGTCGCCGAGGGGGCGGAGTTCAAGCCGGGGCAAACGGTCACGCAGTCCCAGGCGCAGCTCGATGACTTCGGCCATGTCCGGCTCGGCGGCATTGGCCAGCGGATGGCGGAACTGATCGAGAAGAAGACCGGGTTCGAGACGCGCGTGACGGTGCTGGGCCATGTCCAGCGCGGCGGGAGTCCGACGGCGTTTGACCGGGTGCTCGGCACGCGGTTTGGCGTCAAGGCGGTCGAGCTCGTCCTGGCGCGCGAGTTCGGCAAGATGGTGAGTTTGCAGGGGAACCGGATCGTCTCGGTTTCGATTGCCGAGGCCACCGGGAAACTGAAGACCGTGGATATGGAGATGTATCAACTTGCCCAACTCTTCTTTGGCTAGCGCGCGTGCCCGGATCCGGGCGGTGCTGGTGGAGAGCCTCGTCGTCAAGCAGGCGGTGCTGGCCACCCAGGTGGAGGCCACGGCTCGCGTGGCGGCGGTGATGATCGCGGCCCTGCGCCGCGGCGGCCGTGTCTTCTTCTTCGGCAATGGCGGGTCGGCCGGCGACAGCCAGCATCTAGCCGGGGAGCTGCTCGGGCGATTCCTGCATGACCGGCGGGCGCTGGCGGGGATCGCGCTCACGACGGACACCTCCACGCTCACGGCCGTCGCCAACGACTACAGTTATGCCGAGGTGTTCGCCCGGCAGATTGAGGGGCTCGGGCGGCGCGGCGACGTGGCGATTGGGATCACCACCAGTGGGAATTCTGCCAATGTGTTGAAGGCATTCCGCCGCGCCAAGGCGCTGGGTCTGACCACCGTGGCGCTCACGGGCGGCACCGGGGGGCAGGCGGCCCGCGTGGCCGACCATGCAATCATCGTGCCCTCACGCAGCACCCCGCGGATTCAGGAAGCACACATCACGCTCGGCCACGCCCTGTGCGAGCTGGTCGAGGCGGCCTGCGGCGGATCTCGCCCGCACCGCCACTGACGCCCATGTCCGGCCGGGTGCTTTCGTTGACGGCGCTGCGCCCGCGCCTGGCGCAGGCCCGCCGCCGGGGCCAACGGATCGCCTTCACGAATGGCTGCTTCGACCTCATCCATGCCGGCCACGTCCAGTATCTCGAGCGGATCAAACGGCTCGCCGATCTCGTCGTCATCGGGCTCAACAGTGATACGTCGGTCCGTCGGCTGAAAGGCCCCGGGAGGCCCCTCGCCCCGCAGCGTGACCGGGCGCGGGTACTGGCCTCGCTGCGCGCGGTGGACTATGTGGTGATCTTCACCGAGGACACCCCCCGCCAACTGATCCAGGCGATCCGGCCGGACGTCTTGGCCAAGGGGGGCGACTGGGCGGTCGACCGCATCGTGGGCGCTGAGCTGGTGCGCCGGGCCGGCGGCCGCGTGGTGCGCCTCCCTTTCGTCGCCGGACGCTCGACGACGACCCTCATCCAACGCATTTTGCGGGCCTATGGCTGCCCGCGTTGACCGCAAACTCCTCCGCATCCTCGATGCGAATCTCAACCGGGCACGGGAAGGTCTGCGCGTTTGCGAAGATGTGGTTCGCCTTGGCTACGACGATCCGGTGCTCACCGCCCGTCTGAAACGGATCCGGCATGGGGTGACCACGGCCGGCCGCCGCCTGCCGGTGCCGTGGAGCGCCCTGCTGGCGGCCCGTGGCGCCGATCGGGATGTCGGGCGCCCGTGGGGGCATCTGGGTTCTCGCCGAGGGGCGACGGTGCGGACGCTGTTCCTCGTGAACATGCAGCGGGCCAAAGAGGCCCTCCGCGTCTTGGAAGAGGGGTGCCGCCTCATCGCCCCCTCCGTGAGCCGTACGTTCGCGCAACTGCGTTTCCAACTCTATGACCTCGAAGCGGCCTTTGCTCGCCACCATTAAGCTCTACGTGATCGTGGATGCCGACGCCTGCAGGGGCCGTGACCCGGTCCAGGTGGCGCGAGAGGCCGTGGACGGCGGCGCCGACGTTATTCAGTGGCGCGCCAAGGGCTGGTCGATGCCGGAGCGACAACGGGTGGCCCAGCAGATTGCCGAGGTGGTCCGTCCCACGCCGGCCCTCCTGATTATCAATGACCATGTGGATTTAGCCCTGGCCGTGGGGGCAGATGGGGTGCACCTGGGGCAGGAGGATCTGCCGCTGGCTGCCGCGCGAGAGTTGATGGGCGCCGACCGCCTGATTGGACGATCCACGCACAGTTTGGAGCAGGCCGTAGCGGCGCAGGCCGAGGGGGCCGACTACATTGGCGTGGGGCCGGTGTTCGCGACCCCGACCAAGCCGGACGCCCGCGCCGTCGGCCCCGAATTGGTCGAGGCGGTGGCGGCCCGCGTGACGATCCCGTTCGTGGCGATTGGCGGCATTGACCAACAGAATTTACCTCTGGTATTATCAAGAGGCGCCACCCGGGTGGCCGTCGTGCGGGCGGTGACGGGAGCCCCTGACGTGCGCGCCGCGGCCCACGCCCTGAAAACCATGCTGACATGAGTCTCTTAATCGTTGGATCGGTGGCGCTCGACTCTATCCAGACGCCCCTCGGGAAGGTCGCCGAGACGCTGGGAGGGTCGGCCACCTATGCGTCGTTGGCGGCCCGGGTGTTTACCACCCCGCGGCTCGTGGCGGTCGTCGGACGTGATTTCCCGCCGCGCTATCGCCGGCTCCTGGCGCAGGAGGGGGTGGATCTCGACGGCTTCGTGCAGGCGCCGGGGAAGACCTTTCGCTGGCAGGGGCGGTATGGCTACGATCTGAATGTGGCCGAGACCCTTGGCGTGCAGCTCAATGTCTTCCAGCATTTTGCGCCGCAGTTGCCGGACGGGTGGTCGGCCACGCCCTGCGCGTTCCTGGGGAACATTGACCCGGAGCTGCAGCTGCGGGTGCGCCGGCAGCTCACGCGGCCGCGGCTCGTCGCGTGCGATTCAATGAACTTCTGGATTGCCGGGAAGCGCCGGGCGCTACTCAAGGTGCTCAAGGTGGTGGACCTCCTCTTCCTCAATGATGCCGAGGCCCGGCAGCTGACGGGCGAAAGCCACCTCGGTCGGGTAGCGAAAGCCCTGCTCCGGTGCGGCCCCTCGATCGTGGTGATCAAGAAAGGGGAGCACGGCGCGCTCCTGGCCTCGCCGACCGCGCTGTTTAGTCTGCCGGGGTATGTGGTTGATGATGTGCATGATCCGACCGGAGCGGGAGATTCCTTCGCGGGGGCGATGATGGGGTTCCTGGCCAGTCAGCGGGGCCGGACCTGGCGGTGGGACGCGATGAAGCGCGCGATGATCTATGGGGCGGCCGTCGCCTCGCTGACCATCGAGGCGTTCGGCACTGCGCGTCTGGTCGAGGCCACCCGGGCGCTCGTCGAGCGGCGCGTCGCCGCCCTCCGCCGCCTCACCCATTGGCAGTGAGCGGAAAGGACGCGCTCCTCGGAAGGGGTTCATCAGGGGAAACTCGGGTCCAGAGGATCTTTTCAGCGGAGGGGGAGTATCAGGGGGAACCCCCTTTTCAGGACGCGCTCCTTGGAAGGGGTCTATCAGGGGAAACCCGGGGTGTTGTGGGTTTCCTCTGATAATGGATTCCAACAAGTAAGCTGATGTTTGGTGAAGGATTGGTGTGTGCATCCACTTCGTTTGGTGACAACGGTTGGTCAGTGGTTGGAATCCATTGCGGGCGTAATTCAATGGTAGAATGGGAGCTTCCCAAGCTCCATACGGCGGTTCGATTCCGCTCGCCCGCTCCACTTCTCGTTGTGATTGGCCTGGTTCTTCTCGGAGCAGGATGCGCGCCGTACCTGGAGCCGGTCGGCCCCGGTTTGTCGGCCACCGCGGCTGGAGTGTATCACCGGGTTGAAAAAGGGCAGACCCTCTGGCGCATCGCGAAGGTATATGGCGTGGATATTGACACACTGGCGCGGGCGAACGGCTTGGCCAATGCCGGCCAAATTGAGGTGGGCCAGCGCCTGCTGATCCCCGGGGCTACGACGGCGTTGTCGGTCCCCGGTGTTCCCGTGGCGGCGCCCATCGGGACGATCCCGCCGGTCGGGACCGGCGCCGAGGATTTCCTCTGGCCGATTCGGGGCCGCGTGGTGGCCCTCTTTGGGATCCGGACGCAGCAGGGGCCCAACAAAGGCATTGATATTCAAGCCCCCGAGGGGACCGGCGTGCGGGCGGTCGCGTCCGGCCGGGTGGCGTTCGTGGATGAAAACTTGCGGGGATTTGGGAAGACCATCATTGTGGAACATCCGGAGGCCCTTTCCACGGTGTATACCCACTTGGCGTCGATCGCGGTGACGTTGGGCCAGACGGTGCGTCAGGGGCAGGTGATCGGCGCGGTTGGGTCGACCGGCCGCGCGGCCGCCCCGGTGCTGCACTTTGAAGTGCGCCGCCGACATCGGCCGGAAAACCCGTTTTACTACCTGCCGTAGCGCTGGCCCCTAAGTATGAGGCATGTCATGAGCCCGAATGATCCCACCCTGTTTGGCCGCGAGGAGATCGTTGATCGCATCCTCCGTCGCGCCCTTGACCTGAGGACGGGCTATCGACAAAATCTCGCGCTGCTGGGCCCGCTGCGGATCGGCAAGAGCACGATCCTGCAGCACAGCGTGGCGGTGCTGCAGCAGCACCCACCGCTCCTGCCGGTCTACCTCGAGTTGCGGGCCGAGGCGACCCTACGGGAATTCACCGAGCAGTTCGCCGCCACCCTCCTGTACCGCTACTGGGCCACCGAGGGACGGGAACCGCCCAAAACGCTCGAGGCCCTCCTACCACTCTGCCGCCCGTACCTGCCGCGCACGATCGCGCTCTTGACGACCGCCCTGGCGAAAGCCCGCCGCGGCCACGCCTCGGCGCTCCGCGCGCTCTTTGAGGCGCCGGGCCAGCTTCGTCAGGAATCGGGGCGCCTCTGCGTGATTCTCGTGGATGAATTCCACCGGTTGTCGGCCTGGGAGCGGGCCGGCGCGTTCGCGGCCCTCGGCCATCAGATCACGGTGCAAAAAGATACCATGTACGTCCTGGCCAGTTCGTCGGTCGAGGATGCGCGGCGGATCCTGCAGGAACGGCTGGCCCTCCTGTTTGGCCAGTTTGAAGTGGTTCCGGTCGGGTCGTTCGACATGGCGACGAGCGTCCGGTTCTTGGAGGCGCGGGCCGGCTTGGGGTTTTTGGGGGCGCCGGCGTTGACCATGATCGCCGATTTGGTAGAGGGGCATCCGTACGCGCTCGATCAGGTGGCGCGCGCGGTGAAGACGGTCACCGTGCCGGAGGGGGCGCCGGCCGTGGAGCGATTCTGCGCTGCGCTCGATGCGATCTGTTGTCGTCCGGAAGGGGTTTTGGCCCGTCAGTGCCAGGAGGCGTTGGACGGTTTGCCGGGTCGGCGACGCGCCGAGATGCTCCCGATCTTGATTGCGGTGGCCGAGGGCCACCATCGGGTTCCCGCCGTGGCCCAGGCGACCGGCCGTCGGCCACGGGACGTCACGCGCCTCCTGCGAGTGCTGGTGGCGGCCGGCCTGGTCGTTCGTCGAGGCGTCTTCTACGTCATCGCGAATCACCTCCTCCAATTTTGGCTCGTGACGGTCCATCGGCCCCAGCAAGGCCCGGTACAGCTCGATCCACAGTTGGCCAGCCGGGCGTTCGCGGCCGAGGTGCAGCGTTTCTTGGCGCAGGCCACCTCGCGGGCCCCGCAAACGGTGCTCGACACCGTGGCGGAACTGCTGAGGCGGTTTCAAAACGAGCTCGTGGAGATTCATGGCCGGCGGGTGCGATTGCCAAAGCTCGATGTCCATACGCTGTTGTTGCCGGGGATCCCGCGGGCTGCCGTCGGCCAGCGGGAACAGGCGCTCTGGGTCTGCATTCCCTACGCCACGGTGATGCGTGAGTCGGATGCCGTCACGCTCATCCATACGTTGCGCACGGTGGCCAAGCCGTGGGGCCGGCGCATCGTCGTGGCCCTCGGCGGCCTCGATGTCAATGCCAGGTTGCTGCTGCAGGAACAACGGTTTTGGGTGTGGGAGCTCGACGACCTGAATGCGCTCCTGTCCCTCTACGGGCTCCTCCGCTTGTTGCCGACGAGCTGGCCGGCAATGGCCTCGGTGGCAGCGATGCCGGCCGCGGGGGCCGGTGAGGGAGTGGCCAAGGTAGCGCAGGAAGCGAGCGCGTGAGCCCCTCCCGCCTCTGGGCGCCTTGGCGCGCCCCCTACATTACCCGTCTCGGGCGGCGTCCACTCCGCGGCTGCCTCTTCTGCCGCGCACGCCGCGCCACGAATGACCGCCGGCATTGGGTGGTGCATCGTGGCCGCCACGCCTTCGTCCTCCTGAATCTTTATCCCTACAACAACGGCCATTTGTTGATCGCCCCGCTCCGGCACGTCGCCACGTTGGCCGAACTGAAAGAGGCGGAGATGCTGGAGCTGTGGCATCTCGCCACCCAGTTCATGCAGCGGCTCGACCAGCACCTGGCCCCGCACGGCTACAACGTGGGGTTCAATCTGGGCCGACCGGCCGGGGCCGGGATCCTGGGCCACTTGCACCTGCACATTGTGCCGCGGTGGGACGGGGACACGAACTTCATGTCGGTCACCGCGGGGACCAAAGTGATCTCGATGTCCCTCGATCAGTTGTATCGCCTGCTGGTGTAGCGGATGCTGACCCGCCGGGTGCTGGAACGCGACGAGCGGGAGGGATCGGCCCCCTACGCGATCCTGGCCGCCGCCTCGCGCGGCCGCGTCCATCCTGAACCGGAGCATCCCTACCGCACCTGTTTCCAGCGCGACCGCGATCGGATTGTCCATTCCACCGCGTTCCGCCGCCTCGAGTACAAGACCCAGGTGTTCGTGATCCATGAAGGGGACTACTATCGCACCCGGTTGACCCATTCCCTTGAGGTGGCGCAGATCGCCCGCTCGATGGCGCGGGCCTTGCGGCTCAATGAGGATCTCGTGGAGACCGTGGCGCTCGCCCATGACCTGGGCCACGGCCCGTTCGGCCATTCGGGTCAGGACGCGCTCCAGGAGCTGATGCGGGAGCACGGCGGATTCGATCATAATTTGCAGGCGCTGCGGATCGTGGAGGAATTGGAGGAGCGGTATCCAGGATTCCGAGGGTTGAACCTGACCTGGGAAGTGCGGCAGGGAATGAATAAGCATCTGGCCCCGCGCGCGGGGCAGGAGCCCCCGCCGGCCCACGCCAGTCTCGAGGCCCAGTTGGTGGATTTGGCCGATGAGATTGCCTATGACAATCACGATTTGGATGATGGCCTCACGAGCGGTCTCTTGATCGAGGAAGAACTTCAGCGCGCGGATCTGTGGCGGACCGTCCAACGCGAAGTGATGAAGCGTCACCCGGGGATGCGGGCGGAGCTCAGGAAATATCAGATCATCCGGCACCTGATCAACGCCGAGGTGACCGACCTCATCGAGGAGTCCGCCCGCCGGCTCCGAGCCCGCCGCATTACCTCGCCGCAGGCCGCCCAGCGGTGTGCCACGCCCCTCATCGCATTCAGTCCGGCCATGGCGCGGCGCCGCGCCCCTCTCAAGCAAATCCTCTGGACCGAGTTGTACCAACACTACAAGGTCGTCCGGATGGCGGAGAAGGCCCGCCGGATCCTCACAGCCCTCTTTCAGGCGTACATCGCGAATCCCCAGCAGTTGCCCAAGACGAGCCGGGCCCGGCTGAAGACCGAGGACCCCCCTCGGGTCATTTGTGATTACCTGGCGGGGATGACGGATCGTTACGCGATGGATGAGTACCGGAAATTGTTCCTCCCCGACGCCAGGGCGTAGCGGCGGTCCCCTTGGAGGGGCGCCTTGACACCCCTGGGCTCGTTCGGTAAGCTGACAGCAGACGAGAGGTTGCGATGATGACGCAGGGAGCTCCAGCCCTCATGGATCGCCTGGCCCGGCATGCGGGATTCCGCCGGCTGCAGGAGCTCATCAGGCCGGTGGCCCGCCGTCCCATCTGGTGGCTCATCGGCCAGCCTCGCCCACCTCATCTCGATTACCGCGAGGCCTGCCGGACCTGCCAGTTTGTCCGGGCGTCGCGGGCGCAGCGCCACACCTGCCAGCGCCAGTTTCTGACGGCGCTCGAGCAGGCGCGCGCGTCGAAGCGCGCCCACGTCTTCACCTGCCCGATTCAGCGGTCCGCCTATGTGCTTCCCATCACCCAGGATCACCAGATTACGGGCTACGTGGCCCTCTGTCACGGCGAGACGGCGCTCCCCGCCGTGTCGGTGGAGCTGGCGGCGCTGACGGTGGAGACCACCGTGCGCGAGCTGGAGAAGGAGCGGGAACTGACCAACCTCTACGAGTCCATCCAACCCCGTTGTATTGCTCTCTCGACGGTCCATACGATCCATCGGTTGATGAACTCGACGCTCAATTTGGATGAGCTCCTGCCGCGACTGGCCCGTCTCTGCGCCCAGGTGCTGCGCGCCCGTCGGTGCACGATCTTGTTGATGGATGACCACCGGCGGTTGCTCGTGCCGCGGGCGGTCATCGATCTGCGTGCGCGGCATCCGGTGGCGCGCGCCTGGCGGATCGGGCAGGGGATCCAGGGGCGCGTGGCCTCGACCTGTCAGGCCTACCTCCGGGATCGCTTGCTGGCGGTGCCTTTGATGGATCAGGATTGCGTCGGCGTGATCATGGTGGAGGACAAACAGCACGGCGCGCCGTTCACGGCGTTCGATCAGGAGATCCTGATGACCCTGGCGGAGCAGGCGGTCGTGGCGATGAACAACGCCCGCCTGTACGCGCAGCAGGAGAAAGTGGCGCTGGGCACCATCAAGAGCTTGGCCGGGATCCTCGGGTCGCTCGATGCGAATGCGCCGCACGGCCGGCCGCACACGCGCCTGCTGGTGGATACCGCCTTGGCGATCGCCGATGAGCTCGGGGTGAGCGCCGAGGACCGCCGCAGTCTGCATTACGCCGCGCTCCTGCATGACGCCGGGCGCGTCGTCATTCCCGATGAGATTTTGCTCAAACCGACGAAGCTGACGGGGCGCGAGGTGCGGATTGTCCGTCGGCATCCCCTTAAGGGGGTCGAGCTGATGCGCCCCCTCGAGATCCTCGAGCCGGCCATCCCCATCATCCTGCATCACCACGAGCGCTACGACGGCCGCGGCTACCCGAAAGGATTGAAGGGTGAGGAGATTCCCATTGGGGCGAGGATTATGGGCGTGGCCAACGCGTTTGAAGCGATGATCTGCGAACGGCCGTACCGCCAGGCTCTCCGGGTGGACCAGGCCGCCCGGGAGATTCAATCGAACGCCGGCACCCAATTTGATCCCAAGGTGGTGCAGGCCTTCCTCAACCTGGTGCGCCGCGGCGCGCTGCAGCCGATCCTGACCAGAGATCTCGCGACCCGCGGCAGCCGCGCGGCCTGATGGCGACCCGCCAGCACCCGGCGACGAATCGAACGCCGGTACGGCCCTCTGGCCAGCACGTCGGCTGGGCCGTCGTGGTTGGGCTGCTCATCGGCACAGCCATTCTGGGGATTTGGTGGGTGGGGCATGTCGAGTGGGAGGCACCACAGGCCGTGGGGTTTGCCTCCGCCACCCTCGGTCGCTGGGTGCATGCGCCGGTCACGATCGGTCGTCTCTGGATCATCCCCTGCCGGCAGGTACGGGCGACCGATGTCGTGGTCACCCCCGCCGGAGGTGGGCGTTTACATGCGGAGTCGGTCTTCGTCCGGTACCGGCTCGGAGATCTCCTCCGGGGACATCTCACCAGTCGGTGGCGGATTCAACGCGTCCGCATCGATCCGGGCTCCT
>JGI1358J11329_10000126_pt1 | contig 70292 bp, 49 predicted proteins | sample Subgroupgradi54m_FD_11329 | JGI IMG/M metagenome (IMG submission 11329)
AGAGACTGCGGAGGCGTACCGGAAGGTACGCCGCACAAAGGAGCGCCGGAAGCAACGCCGCAGATGCGCCTCAGTCGACGAAAAAATGAGACGCCCGGGACTTGAACCCGGCACACCTTCCTTAAAAGGGAAGTGCTCTACCAGATGAGCTAGCGTCTCGAATTTTTCGTTTAATTTAAAAGCTCTTTTTCCTTAGAGGAAAGAGCCTGGTCAATGAATTGGATATGCTTGTCGGTAAGCTTTTGAATGGAGTCCTGCGATTTGAAACTGTCGTCTTCGGTGATCGTTTTGTCCTTCTCGATCTGCTTGATCTTTTCATTGGCGTCACGACGCACCGCGCGCATGGATACGCGCCCGTCTTCGGCGCACTTGTGAACGATCTTGATAAGTTCTTCGCGACGCTCTCTGGTAAGCGGCGGTACCACCAGACGCACCATCTTGCCGTCGATCACGGGAGAGATCCCGAGATCCGAATCCGCGATCCCCTTCTCGATCGACTTGAGACCACCGACATCCCAGGGATGGATCAGGATCATTCGCGGCTCGGGGACGGTGATATTCGCCATCTGTTTCAAGGGAGTCATCGTGCCGTAATAATCGATCTTGATGTTCTCCACCATGCCGGCGCTGGCCCGTCCGGAGCGGATGCCTGCGAAACTCTGATGGACGACATCCAGAGTCTTTTTCATCTTTTCTTCGATGTCTTTGAGAACGGTCTTGGAATCCATCTTAATTCGAAACGACCGTGCCGATCATCTGGCCGTCCACGACGCGCTGGATGTTGCCACGCTTCAAGAGATCGAACACGATGATCGGAAGATTATTGTCCATGCATAGGCTGATTGCCGTGGCGTCCATGACTTTGAGCCCTTTTTTGAGGACGTCGAGGTAACGGATCTTTTTGAAGCGCTTGGCGTTCTTCACTTTTTTTGGGTCGGCCGAATAGATGCCGTCTACTTTGGTGGCTTTTAAGATCACCTCGACGCCGAGCTCGATCGCGCGGAGAGCAGCGGTCGTATCGGTCGTAAAGTAAGGATTACCGGTCCCTCCCGCCAGGATCACGATGCGCCCCTTTTCAAGGTGACGGATCGCGCGGCGGCGGATGTAGGGCTCGGCCAACGCTTCCATCGTGATCGCGGTCTGAACGCGGGTGAATACCCCTTTGCGCTCGAGCGCGTCCTGCAGAACCATCCCGTTCATCACGGTCGCGAGCATGCCCACGTAGTCGGCCGCTGAGCGGTCCATGCCCGCGGAAGCCGCTTGCAGCCCGCGAAACATGTTGCCGCCGCCGATGACGACGGCCAGTTCCACGCCCATCTCTTTGACTTCTTTGAGCTGGCTTGCGATGGAATCAACGACCTTGGGATCGATGCCGTAATGCTGGTCGCCCTGCAGCGCTTCGCCGCTCAACTTCAGAAGAACGCGCTTATAGCTTTTAATTTTTTTCATTTTCACCGAGTTGTACGCGAACGAACTGGTTCACTTGGATCTTGTCGCCAAGTTTTTTGGCGGTCTCCTCGACCAGTTTTCGGACCGAGAGTTTGTCATCGCGGATGAAAGGCTGCTCCAAAAGACACGCGCCCTGGTAAAATTTGTCGAGCTTGCCCTGGAGGATCTTCTCTACGATGGTCGGCGGCTTGCCCTTGATCTCTTCCCTGAAGATCGCTTTTTCTCTGTCGACGACCGAAGAAGGCATTTGATCTCGTTCGAGACAGATCGGATTCGAAGCGGCCACCTGCATCGCCAGATTTTTGCCGAGATCCTGGAAGGCGGGGTCCTTCCTCGTCTCGGTCCTGTCTGCCGAGAGGTCGACGATCACGCCGAGCTTCTGGTTCGAGTGGATGTAGTAAAAAAGGGATCCTTGACCCTGCACGAGCTTGGCGCGGCGCACCAGGATCTTCTCGCCGATCTTTCCGGAGAGCTCCGCCACACGGATCATGATCTTTTCGGAGGCCAGCTCTTTTTCGCCGCCTTCGAGCACCGCTTCGAGCGCCATGAGAGCGAGGCCTTTAAATTCGTCCGTACGAGCCACAAAATCCGTTTCGCAGTTGGCTTCGACGATGGCCGCTTTGTGGCCTTCGATCCTTGCGACGATGAGCCCTTCTTTGGCTTCACGTCCCGCGCGCTTGGCCGCTTGGGCCATCCCTCTTTTCCTTAAGCAATCAACGGCCTTTTCGATGTCTCCGCTGGATTCCTTGAGTGCGGCCTTACAGTCCATGATGCCAGCGCCTGTACGATCGCGCAGCTCCTTGACCGAATCGACCGAACCGGTGGTCATAACTTAGGCTTGCTCCTTTTCGGCCGCGGCCACAGCCACGGCTTCTTCGGCCGATTCTTTACCGGCGCGTTGTACTTTCTGGAGGCCTTCGATCACGCTATCGGTGATAATGCCGGTGATGAGTTTGATGGATCGGATCGCGTCGTCATTGGCCGGGATCGGGTACTGCACGAGGTCGGGGTCCGAATCCGTGTCGACGATGCCCACGACGGGGATCCCGAGACGGTTGGCTTCCTTGATGGCGATCGTTTCTTTTTTGGCGTCCACGATAAAGATCACACCGGGCAGGCGGCTCATCTCGGCCACCCCTTTAAGGTTTTTCTCAAGCTTCATGATCTCCTTCTCAAGCTCGGAAACTTCCTTTTTGGTCAAGGCGTCGAAAGTGCCGTCTTCCCTCATCAGGATCAGGCTGCGGTAACGGCGGACGCTGTTACGGATGGTCTGAAAGTTGGTGAGCATGCCGCCGAGCCAGCGGTGGTTCACATAGAACATTCCCGCGCGCTTAGCTTCCTCCTCAACGATGGGCTGAGCCTGAGGCTTGGTCCCGACGAAAAGCACGGGCACACCCTGCGACGCGATGTCGCGTATGAAGTTACATGCGCGCGTGAGAGCGGCAACCGTCTTCTCAAGATCCACGATGTAGATGCCGTTTTTTTCGCCAAAAATGAACGGCTTCATTTTAGGGTTCCACTTCTTGGTCTGGTGACCAAAATGAGACCCGGCTTCGAGCAAACTTTGAATGAGTTCTTTAGACAATTTAGTTCTCCTTTTTGAGTTTAGAGGGAACACATAACCTATTTATTTTAATAAGGTTACGCACGGGAAACCGTTCTCCCCGCATCCCGTTTTTGAACGGGAAGCCACTGCGTTTAGTTGACCGACCCTAAATTATACCAAAGTTTTAAGCTCAGGCAAGGAAATTATATTTAACTCCACTTCAGATCATAACTGACGCTTCTGCCTTTGGCTGGGTTTTCGATGAGGACGCCGTTTTCCACTAGTTCCGAGATTTCACGGAAGGCGGTGGCGCGGCTCACTTTTGCCATGGAAACGTATTTGCGGGTTGTCAGACCCCCCTGGAAACCGTCTTTTCCGGCATCCAGAAGACGATTGATCACTTTTCTCTGTCGTTCACTGATCTCGACTTGGCTGTGATCCTGCCAAAATCGGGCCTTGGCCAAAACATCGGCTATGAGTTTTTCGGCTTTCTCGACGGCATGGGCATAGCATTCCAGATACCACTTAAGCCATGCGGTGACGTCTCCACTGCCCTTCTGACATGCTTCGAGAACGTCATAATATTCTTCGCGTTCTTCCATGATCTGAGAAGAAAGACTGTAAAATCGTGTGGAGTGTTTTTCATCCTGCGCAAAAGCCATATCCGTCAAGGCCCGGGCAATACGGCCGTTTCCATCTTCAAAAGGGTGGATAGTGACGAAATGAAAGTGGGCTAGGCCTGATCGTAATAGGCCGTCCTCTTTGCCTTGGCTTGATACCCACCAGGAAAGAAATTGTTTTATTTCTTTGTCAACTTTCTTGCCCGGGGGAGCTTCATAGTGAATTTTTTCTCGGCCTAGAGGTCCCGACACGACCCGCATGGGCATTGCCAAGGGGCGCCATTTGCCCACACGGATCTTCGAAAGGCCCGACCAACCCGTCGGAAAAAGTCCTGCCTGCCAGCGTTTAAGCCGGATCGCCGTTAAGGGTTTGTCATATTTCTGAGTCGCCTCTAGGAGCACTTCCACTAGGCCGTCTACGGCACGGTTTACGGGCGGTAAACCTGCCGTGGGAAGCCCCAAGTGTCTTGCCACCGAGGAACGGACAGATTCCCGGTTTAATTTCTCCCCTTCGATCGCGGACGTTTTTATGACTTCTTCGGTAAGAATATCAGCGCACGCTTCCCGGCTGTGCTTAAAACCCAAGCTTGTCACTTTGGTCAAAAGCTTGCCTTGGGCAAGCCTGGCTTTGCTGATCGCAGGCAGTAAAGCCTCGCTTTGCCAGGTAAGTTTCGGCCAGTGGGTGTGTTGCCAGACGTACTTCAATGGGAGCTCCTTAATCGCTTCATATTATGAAGCGATTATGCCTGACAATCGCTTCAGACGCAAGAGCTAAAAAAGGAGGCTATTCAGGCCCTGAATTGAAGCTCGTAAAGCCGTTTGTAGAGCCCATTTTTGGCTAGGAGTTCTTCGTGGTTGCCAAGCTCGGCGATCCGGCCTTCGTTCAGGACCACGATGCGGTGGGCGTCTTTGATCGTCGAGAGCCTGTGGGCGATGACCAGGACCGTCCGGCCCTGCATGAGGTTGTGGATGGCTTCCTGGACCAGGATCTCCGATTCGGAGTCGAGCGCGGAGGTGGCTTCATCCAGAATGAGAATGGGCGGGTTCTTTAAGACCGCGCGGGCGATGGACAGACGCTGGCGCTCGCCTCCTGAGAGTCTGAAACCCCGGTCTCCGACGACGGTCTGATACTTCTCTGGCATCTTGGAGATGAAATTGTGCGCGTTGGCGACCCGCGCGGCGCGCTCGATGTCGGCCTGCGGAGTCTGGAACCGGCCGTAGGCGATGTTGGCGCTGACGGTGTCGTTGAAGAGCACGGTTTCCTGGGTCACGACCCCGATCTGGTCGCGCAGGGACTTAAGGGACGCGCTCCTGACATCTACTCCGTCGATCCGAATCGTTCCGCCTGTCGGGTCATAGAAACGCGGCAGGAGATTCATGAGGCTCGTCTTCCCCACGCCGCTGGGGCCGACAATGGCGATGATCTCGCCGGCTTTGATCTTCAAGTCGATGTCCGAAAGAATTTCTTTAGCGCCGTAGCCGAAACAGACCCGTTCGAACGAAATTTCTTTTTTCATCGGAGTTAGATGCGCCGCTCTTTCTTTTTCGACGATCTCATTGTGCGTGTCGAGGATATCGAAGATACGGTCGGCCGCCGCGAGCGCGTGCTGATTGATGCCGTGGACGCGGCTCAACCGCTTGAACGGCCTGAGCAGCGAAAAAAGCGCCACCAAAAAAGCGATAAAAGCCCCCGGCGACATGTGGCTTTCGATCACCTGCGCCCCGCCGATCCAGAGCACCACTCCCAGACACACGAAGCCGATGAACTCCGTCAAAGGACTCACCATGATCATGCGGCTGATCGAGAGCATCATCGTCTTGTAGAGGGCCTGGTTCTGTTTTTTGAAACGCCCCGTCTCGTAGCCTTCCATGCCGAAACCCTGCACGATGCGGATCCCCGAGATCGATTCAAAAAGAGTGGAATTAATATCGGCGACCTGTTCCTGGCTTGACCGGCTGATCTTTTTAAGCCTCCGCCCCACTTGAAGCACAGGGTAAATGATGAGCGGCAAAAGAATGAAAATAACCAGCACCAAAGACCATGGGATGGCGAACATGAACTTGATGGATAAAAGCGCGACCAAATAGACCACGATCTGAATGGGCTGGAATAAAAAATCGGTCAGGCCTTCTGAGATCGCGTCGCGGATGATGCCCGTGTCATAGGTGATGCGCGAGACAAGAGCCCCCGTCTGCGACCTGCCGAAAAAACTTAGAGGAAGTCCGAGGATCTTTTCATAAACGGAATTCCGCAGGTCACGAATTACTTTCTGGCTGACGTCATTCATGAGATAGGACTGCCAATACTCGAAAAAAAGCCTGAAGAACGCCAAAAATATGGTCCAAAAAATAAGGAGGTTCAAAAGCTTCGTGCGAGAGAGTGAATTGAGGCGATAAACGAGGTCTGTCAAAAAACCCGGCAACGCGTGGCCGCTCGGGATGACCACGGGCTTACCGGCCAGGATCGTGTCCACGAAGGGAATGATGAGACCTACAAACGGCAAACTTCCTAGAACTGAATTAAAGATCATCGCGCAAAAAGCCAGGACCAACACCGAACGGTGCGGCCATACGAGCGCGATCATCCGTTTGTAATTTGTCATGACTTTGCCTCGAGATTCTCTTAAGTTTTGCATGATAGCATAGGATGTTGGTATAATGCCACTTCATGAAGCCACTCAAAATAGCCGTGATCGGTGCCGGTAAATTGGGTATTCGACACGCGCAGGTCTATTCCAAGCTCCCTGGAGTCGAACTCGTCGGTGTCTGCGACACGCACGAAGACCGCGCCCAGGCATGCGCCCGTGATTGCAAGACCCGGCCCTATCAGGACTACCGGGAGCTTCTGGGCAAGGTCGACGCCGCGAGTATCGTCGTGCCGTCCCAGCACCACCACGCCATTTCCAGGGATTTTCTGATGAAGGGTACCCATCTTTTGATCGAGAAGCCCATCACGACCTCTCTTCAGGAAGCCGACGATCTGCTCCAATTGGCCGAGAAATACGCCTGCCTCATCCAGGTCGGACACATCGAGCGCTACAACTCCGCGATCCGCGCGATCAAGGACGTCATCAAAGCGCCGCGCTTCATCGAATGCCACCGACTTGGGCCTTACGACCCGCGTGTGGTGCAGACGGGAGTCACGCTGGACCTCATGATCCATGACATCGACATCGTGCTGGATCTCATCCGCTCTCCCATTGAGTCCGTGGACGCGGTCGGTGCCTACATCCTGTCGGCAACCGAAGACCTCGCCAATGCGCGCATCCGCTTCGCCAACCGGTCGGTCTGCGATCTCACGGCCAGCCGCGTCACCACGGATGTCATGAGAAAGATCCGGATCTTTCAAGACGATGCGTACATCTCGCTCGACTACGTGACTCAGGAAGCGCTCATCTACACCAAAGAGAACGGCCAGATCCGTACTAAGAAGATCAACATCACCAAAAGCGACTCGCTAAAAGAAGAACTTTCCGATTTCGTCGATTGCGTGAGGCAGGGGAAGCGTCCGCTGGTATCAGGCGTCGAAGGGCGCCAAGCCCTCGAACTCGCGCTCAAGATCTCCGCTCAGATCAAAGAAGACCACTTAAAGAAGTAGATCACAAGATGCCCAAAAAAATCTACGTGATCGCCGGGGAAGCCTCGGGCGACCTTCACGGGGCCAACCTGATCCGGCATTTGAAAGCCGAAGCGTCCGCGCCGCTTGAGATCTACGGTGTCGGAGGCGAACGTATCCGCCAAACGGGCGCTTTGAATTTTTTTGACCTCGCCCATTTCCACGTCACCGGGATGACCGAAGCCCTGCGCCGCCTTCCGCAGTACTGGAACGCAGCGGCGGTCGTGCTGAAAGGCATCCGAGAAGCCCAACCGGACGCGGTCGTTCTCATCGACAACCCCGGCTTCAATCTTCATCTGGCCCAAAAAATCCACGCGCTCGGCATCCCCATCGTGTACTACATCGCCCCCCAGGTCTGGGCTTGGGCGCCGAAGCGGATCTTAAAAATTAAAAAATTTATCTCAAAAGTTCTGGTCGTCTTTGAATTCGAGAAAAAAATTTATGAGAAGGAGGGCATCCCGGTCTCGTGGGTCGGACATCCGCTCAAAGACCTGATCGGAAAGGAGTTTCCGGAACCCACTAAAAAAAACGGGGATTTTCAGATCTGCCTGCTCCCCGGCTCGAGAAAAGGCGAGCTCAAGCATTTGATGAAAGTGTTTTTGGGGGCGGCGGCGCTTTTGAAGAAAAAATTTGAGACGGCTTCGTTCGTCCTGATCCGCTCTTCGGCGCTGCCAAAGGCCTTTTACGAGCGGCTTTTGAAACAAGCGCCCATTCCCGTACGACTTGCGGAAGAAAATGCTTACTCGGAAATCAAAGCGAGCGCTCTGGCCATCGCCTGTTCCGGCACTGTGACCCTGGAATGCGCGCTTCTGGAAACACCCATGGTCATCGCCAACAAAAGCACTTTCCTGACCTATGCCCTCGCCAAACGCCTTATCCGGGTGCCGTATTTGGGACTCCCGAACCTCGTCCTGGGACAAAAAAAATTCCCGGAACTTCTTCAGTACGACGCGACGCCCGAAAAAATAGCCGAAGAGGCCACGAGGATCATTTCGGAACCTGCCGTGAGGGAGTCGATGAAAAGAGATCTTAAAGAAGTGTCGGGACGGATCGGCGAGCCCGGCGCCACCCGCCGCGCCGCATTAGAAATTCTGCAAATCTTACAGAACGGGTAGGTACTTTTTCCGCTCGAAGTCGCTGATCTCGGCGCAATACTGGGCCCACTCGATCTTTTTGTTTTCGATCAACGAGTGGAAAATATGCTCCCCGAGCGTTTCTTTCAGAAATTTGCTTCCCTGCGCCAGCGCGATCGCCTCTCCCAGACTTTGAGGCAATATCTTGATGCCACGCTTGATGCGTTCGGCTTCCGACAATTCCACGAGATTCTGTTCCATGGGATCCGGCAGCTCGATCCCGTGTTTGATCCCCTCAAGCCCCGCCGCGAGCATCACCGAAAAGACCAGGTAAGGGTTGCAAGCGGCGTCGGGAGAGCGAAGCTCCACGCGCATCGCGTTCTCAAAGCCCGGCTTATAGACCGGCAGTCTCACGAGGGCGGACCGGTTTCTCTTGGCCCAGGTCACGCAGACGGGCGCTTCAAAGCCGGGGATCAAACGCTTGTAGGAATTGACCCACTGGTTCGTCACGAGACTCATCTCCGGCGCGTACTTCAAAAGACCCGCGATGTAGTGTTTGGCGATCCTCGAAAGATGATTCTTGTCATGCGCGTCATAAAAAGCGTTCTGATCCTTCTTGAAGAGAGACTGGTGAACGTGCATGCCGCTGCCGTTCTCTCCTTTTAAGGGCTTGGGCATGAACGTGGCGTACACGCCGTTCTTGAGCGCGATCTCTTTGACGACCAAGCGGTACGTGATGGCGTTATCGGCCATCGTGAGCGCGTCGGTGTAGCGAAGGTCGATCTCGTGCTGGCTTTGAGCCGCTTCGTGGTGGCTTGACTCCACCCCGATGCCCATCTCTTCGAGCGTCAAGACGGTTTCCCGCCTCAGGTCCGAGGCCGCGTCGAGCGAGGTGAGGTCAAAATATCCGCCTTGATCGAGCGGAGTCGCGTCTTCCGGAGTTTTGAAATAAAAATATTCGATCTCGGGACCGACGTAAAAGGTGAAACCGAGGTCCGAGGCCTTTTTGAGATTGCGCTTCAGGCACTGGCGCGGATCGCCCACGAAAGGGGTGTTGTTCACGTTCACGATATCCGCGAACATCCGAGCGACCGCGTTTTCCTTCGGCCTCCACGGCAGGACCTGGAAAGTGTCGGGGTCCGGGATGGCCCTCATGTCGGACTCGTCGTAGCGCGCAAATCCATCGATGGAGGCGCCGTCGAAACCTTTGCCTTCGTTCATCGCCTCCGCGAGCTCATCGATAGTGATTGCGAAGCTCTTCAAGAGCCCGTTGATGTCCGTGAACCAGAGCCGGATGAAGCGGACATTGTATTCTTCGGCTTTCTTCAAGACGTATTCCTTGCCCTGCGCTTGGGATCGGCGGGCGTTCTTCTTTATTCTTCGGTTCGGCATGGCGCTAGCTCCTTGAAACGAATTTATAACCGATGTTTCTCACGGTTTCGATGAATGTTAGGGACTTCGTCTCTATTTTAGAACGCAAGCGGCGGATATGGACATCGACGGTTCGCGTGCCTCCATAGTACTCGTAGCCCCACACCTTATTGAGCAGGACCTCTCGGGTGAAGACCGTCTCCGGATGGCCGCACAAAAATTTTAAAAGCTCGAACTCCGTGAAGGTCAGGTCGATCTTCTTGTCGCCGACCCTGATCTCGTACTTCTGGACGTCGATGCTGAGTTTGCCGCGCTGGATGAGATTTTTCTGGTCCACGCGGTGGATCCGCTTAAAAAGAAGCTTGAGCCGCGCGATCGCCTCCGGCAGCCGGAGCGGCCGGTAGAGCACTTCCTGGATGCCGGACGGCAGGTCCGCGGACTTCATCTCAGAGTCATCCATGAGAAGCACGATGGGCACATCCTGGACCTGGGGGTCCTTCTTCAGCCCGTAATAAAGATCCATGCATTCAAAATAACTGTTCTTTGGATTGATCACGAGAAGGTCCGGCTCTTTTTCGGCGACGGCGCTTGTCGTCACGCCGTTCTTGGGTAGAAGATGAACGGAGAAATTGGTCTCTTTCTTGAGCGCATCCTTAAGGCTCAAGCCTTCTTTGTTCTGGTCTCCAATGATCACGATGGTTCCTAGCATACTTAGAGTCCCACAATCGAGATGCCTGCCTCATCAGCTTCGCGTATTAAACGTTCCCCGGACAATAGCAGCGTCTTTCCCGCCTCGACGCCCAGCACCGATGAGTTCGCCGCTTTGAGCGACGCGAGCGTTTCGGGCCCGATGCAGGGCAGATCAAAACGCAGATCCTGGTTGGGCTTCGAAACTTTGACGACGACTGCCTGTCCTCTGCCAAGCTCCCCGCCGCGGCGAATGGCCGCGTCCGTGCCTTCCAGCGCCTCGATCGCGAGCACAACCCCGCGTTTGACCACGACCGTCTGTCCGATGTCCATTTTACCTATTCCTTTGGCGATCTCAAACCCAAAACGCAGGTCTTTCCATTCCGCTTCCGAAGGCGCACGGTGACTCAAAGTTCCCTTCTTTGCCAGGAGATCCTTCAAAATAGAGCGGCTGTCGAGGATAGAAACGCCGCATCTGATCTTTAAAAATACCTGGAAAGCCCTTAAAAGATGGTCGTCACCTTTATTTTGGTTCTGATCGATGAAATTCCTGGCGCTCGCATCGGGCTTAAAACCCGGGTTGTAGATCTCTTTTTTTGGGATCCCTCCCGCCAGCGCCACTTTTTTGATATTGAACTTTTTCAGGATGCCCGCAATGCTTTCGATGTCGCCGAGACGTACGTAGTGGGCTTTTTCCGCGAATTCCTCGACGCGAGGGTCGGTCAGACCTTCCACTCCGATCACCACGAGACGCCGGTTGAGCAGCGACACCGCTTGCGCGAAAAGAACCGGCAGATCGCCTTTGCCCGCCAAGAGTCCGATCGGGCCCGCAAGAGAATTCTCAGGCCACATCAGCATCTTCTTTTTCAAATGAGCCTCGGCTCACTCCGCGAGCGGACGCTTCACAGAAACTGAGAAGCGTTTCCGTGTCGGGATCGCCTTTCTTCAAGTCGCGCAGTTTCTTGGCCGCGGACGACAACTTCTCTCCGGAGGCGACCAGCGCTTTGAGCATTTTTTTTATTTCGAGCGTCCGTTTTGAATCGTAGCCGGCGCGTCTTAAACCGATAGAATTGACTCCGCAAAATCTGGCCGGATGTCCGTCGCAGACCGAAAAAGGCAGAACGTCCATCACCACCTTGCTCATGGCCCCGACCATCGCGAGCTTCCCCACGCGGCAAAACTGGTGAACCCCACTGATGCCTCCGATGACCACTTGGTCTTCGATCACCACGTGACCGGAGAGAGCGCTCTCATTGGCAAGGGTGACATCACTGCCGACTCGGCAGTCATGGCCTACATGAGAGGCCACCATAAAAAAATTTCGATCGCCAATGACGGTCTTTTTTCCGGGCGCGGAGCCCGGATGCATTGTCACATATTCGCGGATCACGTTCTCATCACCGATCTCAAGGAACGACTCGCCTTCACGGTATTTTTTGTCCTGAGGCTTGGCACCCAGACAGGCGCCGTGAAAAATTTCGCAGCCGCGTCCGATCGTCGTGTGGCCTTCCAGAACAACATGGCTCATCACACGCGTCCCGTCCCCGATCTTCACGTGGGGCCCGATCACGCTGTAGGGACCGACCTCCACGCCCTCGCCGATGGCGGCTCCCGGCGAGATGACCGCGGTATCATGAATGATCGGTTTAACCTGCACTGAACATGATCTCCGCGTCGCACACCTCTTCTCCTTGAACGGTGGCGCGGCCTTTCATGAGGCCGATCTTCGATTTCATTTTGACGATCTCGACTTCCAGCCTCAGTTGATCGCCGGGCACGACCATGCGGCGAAACCGAGCTTTATTGACGGAGACCAGGAACGCCAGCTTGCCTTTATTTTCGCTCTTCGAAAGAAAAAGCACTCCCCCCACCTGGGCCAGCGCTTCGATCATGAGCACCCCCGGCATGATGGGCTTCGACGGGAAATGGCCTTGAAAGAAAAATTCAGTGGCTGACACGTTCTTGATGCCGACCGCCGTTCTTTCTCCCATCTCGAGGATCCGGTCCACGAACAGGAAAGGATAACGGTGAGGCAGGATCTTCTTGATCTCTTCGACATCCAAAGTTTTACCGTGCGACATTTTGCCTCCTGATTTCCTCGACCAGTTGCCGGTTGAGCGTGTGGCCGCTTCGCAAGCCCACGATACGCCCCGTAAGTCCGTGACCCAAAAGGCTTAAGTCCCCCAAAAGGTCCAGAGCCTTATGACGCGCGCACTCGTCCTTGAAACGAAGACGGTTACTTAAGGGACCCTTCGCGGACATCACCAGCGTGTTCGATGCGTCCGCTCCGCGGCCAAAACCGAGTTTTTTTAAAGAGGCAGCTTCATCGGCCGTGCAAAAAGTGCGCGCGGGTGCAAGCTCCCTTTCAAAAGTCTTCGGGTCGGCCGAAAAATCCACACGCTGGTTCTTAAGCGCCGCATGAGGATAATCGAGGATGTACGCGACGCTTAAGGTCGACGAGGGCAGGGCCTGGATCGCCTTGCCCGGCTCTGCGAAAAAGATCGGTTCGCGCACCCGCCACACCAGTTGCCTGGTCCCCTGCTTTTTAATTCCCAAGCCTTTCAGAAAACGGACAAATCCCAAGGCGCTGCCGTCGAGCGCGGGGAGCTCAGGCCCGTTCAAATGCGCTTCCAGATTGCAGAGTCCCAGGCACCAGGCGGCCGCGAGAAAATGTTCCACCGTCATGATATCGTGAGGCGGCTTTCCAAGAACGGTGCACCGTTGGCTCTGCGCCAAAGGAAGCGAGTCCTTGGAGTGCGCGCCGAGCCTTTTGCCGTTCTTGAAGAAAACAACGCCGGTATCCGCGGTGGCCGGACGGACCGTCAGCACGCAGGGGACGCCCGTATGCAGCCCTTTTCCCGAAAGAGAACCTGTCCGGCAAACGGTCTTCTGCCAGGGACCGGAAGCGCGGTTGGGACTATTTTTCTTCAATTTTTTTCTTTAGCTCTGAGAATTCCTTAAAAAGTTCCGGCAGCCGCGACAGGTAAGCAAAGAGTTTCTTTTGTTCGGACAAAAGCTTGGCGGGACTTCCCAAAATGACGCTCCGAGCCGGCCAGGACTTGGTGACTCCCGCGCCCGCTCCCACCACCGTCTCGTCGCCGAGTGTCACATGGCCCACGATCCCCGCCTGCCCGGCCACGATGACATTTTTACCAAGCTCTGAGGATCCCGAAATACCCGCCTGTGAAATGACAAGGCTGTGCTCGCCGATCACAACGTTGTGGGCGATCTGAACAAGATTGTCGATCTTTACGCCGCGGCGGATCGTCGTTTTCTGGAAGCGCCCGCGGTCGATGCAGACGTTGGCCCCGATCTCCACGTCCTCTTCGATGAGGACGGAGCCGGTCTGGGGAATTTTGACATGGCTTCCACCGATGGACTCGTAACCGAACCCGTCGCTTCCGATGACCGCGCCGCTATGGACGATGACGCGATCCCCGATCTCGGTTTCTTCGCGGATGGTCACCATTGGATACAAATGAACCTCGCAGCCGAGGCGGCTTGCAGCTCCCACAAAAGTATGTGCCTCGATGACCGAGCCTTCACCGATCGTGACGCCATTTTCGATCACCGCATAGGGACCGACACCGACGCGGGCGCCGAGCATCGCTCCGGGATCCACGACTGCCGTAGGGTGAATTCCCGTAAAATTCCTCGCTTTGAACGGCTTCAGGACCGAAAGGACCTTCGTGAAAGCGATGGAGGGGTTGGACGTGCGGATGAGCGGCTTCGACCCGGCCTCAGTTTCCTTGAATGTGATGACAGCAGAGGCGCGGGTCTCTTCAAGATAAGAGGCATATTTCACGTTCGAAAGGAACGTGATCTCCCCGTTCCTGGCTTCCTTGATCCCCGCGGCCCCCGTGATACTGATGGAACCGTCCCCGATCAGTTCTCCGCCGACGAGCTCCGCAATTTCCTGTAAGTTTAAGCTTTTGGGGATCTCACTATTTTTTCTTGGTGGCGTAGGAGTCATTCAAAACCTTGATGATCTGGGCCGTCAGGTCGGCGCCTTCGCTCTTGAACACAAGGACCCGATCGTTGAATATGAACCCGTAACCCTGGGACTTTCCGAAATTCTGAATGACGGCTTCGATCTCTTTCAAGATGTCGCGAACCATCACGTCACGCTCTTTCCTCAAGGCATCGCGGGTGTTGCGGTCAAAATCCTGAAGCGTCTTGATCTTGTCGTCGATGACCGCCTGCTTTTCTTCCTTGGCTTTGGCGGACAAAAGCTCTGATTCATCACGCAGTTTTTTGACCTCGTTGACCATCTTGTCACGGTCGACCTGCTTCTGGGCGCCTTTAGCCTCGAGGTTCTTGTCAAATTCCTTGGTTTTCAGATATTCATCAAAGACCCTGGACAGATCGACATAACCGATCTTGTCTGAGACCGCCGCAAAAGCGGCCTTCGGAGAGCCCATCGCGGCTCCTAAGATCAGAGCGAACATTAGAACGAAAGCGAACATTTTTTTCATCGGTACATCTCCTTGTTTAAGTTTGGGTTAGAACCCTTGGCTAATATTGAAATAAAAACGAAGTTTTTTACTTTCTCCCTCGACGTCATCCAGGGGATACCCGGCGTCGAGCTTCACCGGCCCGATCGGGGTCTTGATCCGTACGCCCATGCCCACACCCGAAGAAACGCCGCCGCTCCCGAAATCACTGATGCTCGGGTAAGCATTGCCGAAATCGAAGAACACGGCTCCCTTGATCAGATTGGGATAGATCGGAAAAGTTTCCTCGACGTTGCCCACCCAGTAAGACTCGCCGCCGATGGGCTCCCGGTTGCCGTTATCGCGCGGACCGATGCGCCTTTCGCGGTACCCGCGCACGGTGCTGGCGCCGCCGACGAAAAAGCGTTCGTAGATCGGCACCCGGGGAGTATCGCCAAAAGCGTCGGCGATGCCGCCGCGGATCTTAAGCTCGAGCACCAGCTGGTCCCACTGTTTTAGGTAAGTACTGGCCAATCCGTCCAGCTTCGTGAAATCCTTGTCGCCACCGAGGGGCCCGCCCGCGATCTCTGCCGTCGCCGTTGCCAAATATCCCTTCGTAGGATTGAAAATATTATCGCGCTCATCGTGGGTGAGCGTCAGCGCCAGGCTTGAAGTCGTCTTCCTGCCCTCTTCGTCCTTCAGAAGCTGCGAAGCATCGGATGGAATATCTGAAATTTTGACTTCCTCGAGCTTGTACATCAAAAGCCCTTTGTCATACTCGGTAAATTCCTTGCCCAGGCGAAGGTCAAACCCGGTTTTGCGCTGATTGAAGAAATAGCCAGAATTGCCCGACCGTGAAAATTCCCTTCGGTAAAGATCAAAACCGAACGAGTACGGATGACCGAAAACCCACGGCTCGGTAAAGCTGAGTTCCCCGTTCTTGCGCACACTGCCGAGCTCTAGACGCAGTCCCAGGTCCTGCCCCGCGCCGGTGAACGTTTTGGTGTTCTGCCAGTCGAAGTTCTTCTGGCGGATCTGCGCGAAGCCGAGGATCGAGTCGATGGAGCTGTAGCCGCCGCCGAAGCTGAATTCGCCCGTCTTTTGTTCCTTGACTGTCACAACGAGGTTCTTGGTATTGGGCAGCGATCCGGGCTCCGTGTCAAAACGCACATCCTCGAAAAATCCGAGATTGTAGAGACGCTCTTTAGAACGTTTCAGTTTGGCGCCGCTGAAAGATTCTCCGGGATAAGCCCGAAGTTCTCTGCGAATGACGATGTCCTTGGTCTTCGTGTTGCCGATGACTTGAACTTTGTCGACATAAACAAGCTCATTCTCGACGATCGAGTAACGCAGGTCGACAAGGTCGGTCGTTTCGTTGAAGAGGGACTCGGAGCGGATCTGGGCCGACAGATAGCCCTTTTCAAAATAGAGGTCCTGGATCGTGGAAACGTCAAGGCGTAAGGCGCGTTTCGAGAACGGCTTGCCTTTTTGCATTTGGACCGCCTTCATGATATCCGCTTCCTTAAGGAGGGTATTGCCTTGGATCGCGATCTCGCCGACGAGATACTTTCTTCCCTCTTTTACGCTGATCTTAAGAAGGGTGTCCCCCGCGTCTTTTCCTCCGGAGGCGGACATAGGTTCAGTCTCGGCCGTCACTTCCGCGTCGCTGAACCCGTGTTCATCGTAAAGCGCTTTGATCCGCTCGATGTCCTCGTCGATCTCCTCTTCCTTGAGATAACCGGACCGGAACCAGCCGCCCCAGGAGGACGACTTTGTTTTCATGACCTTGGTGATCTCACCGGATCTCAAGGCCTGGTTGCCGGTGACTTGGATGCGTTTCACCCGAACTTTAGAGCCTTCGTCGATGATAATTTTGAGCGTGGCCTGATTCGTGTCCTTATGGATATCCAGAGCGCTGTCGATGCCGGCCTCCGAAAAACCTTTCTTCTCATAGAGCCTGCGGATGGCTTCCACGTCGTCCCGCACCCGTTTCTGGTCCACGAAGTCCCCGAGGGCCGACTGCATTTCCTTTTTGATCTGATCGGTCTTGATCTTTTTATTCCCGTCGATGCGGATCTCGGAAAGGACCGGTTTTTCGGTCACAAAGAAAACGACTTTGATGCCGTCCTCAAAGTCCTCCTGCTCAATACGCACGTCCGTGAAAAAACCCATCCCGTAGAGCCTTTTCAAGTCTTCGTTGAGCACGGTCGAGGAAGGGGGCCGGCCGATCGGCGTCTGGACCTTGGCCAGGATCGTAAGGCTCGAAACCGACTTATTGCCTTTGACGTCGACAGCTTTGACGACTTTCGCGGAGTCCTCGGCGTGAGTCGTCGGGAGACCGAACGGTGAGAAAAACACCATAAGTGCGGTAGCAAAGGAAACAGATAAAATTAAAGATTTTTTTGTCATAATTTTAAGGATTTACTCTAGCACAGGCTGTTCAAGAAAGCAAAGACTCCGGAAACTTACGCGGGCATCTCTTCGCGGCGGTGGAGTTCGGCGTTTTCGAAGCGGGTGTATTCGCCGATGAAGGCGAGTTTGACGGTGCCGACGGGGCCGTTTCTTTGTTTGGCGATGATGACGTCGACCTTGCCGCGATTCTCTTCGGTGGGATTGTAATATTCTTCACGAAGCAAAAGGACGACGACGTCTGCGTCCTGCTCAATGGCTCCGCTCTCGCGCAGGTCCGAAAGCTGCGGGCGATGATCTACGCGCGACTCGACCGCGCGCGAAAGCTGGCTCACGGCGATGAGCGGCACCTGAAGCTCCCTGGCCAGCGCCTTCAAGGAACGCGAGATCTCCGAGATCTCCTGCTGGCGGCTTTCGACGCCCGCGGTGCCTTGCATCAACTGAAGATAATCCACCATGATGAGTTTGATATCGAATTGCGCTTTGAGGCGGCGGGCCTTGGCTTTGAGCTCCAGGACGCTGATGCCGGGTGTGTCGTCGATGTAAATGGGCGCCTGAGAGAGCTTGTCGGCGGCTTTGGTCAGATGCGGCCAGTCCGATTGGGCCAGAAATCCGGTGCGTACCTTATGGGCGTCGATGCGGGCGCAGGAACAAAGCATTCTCTGGATGAGCTGTTCTTTGGACATTTCAAGGCTGAAGATCGCCGTGGGTACTTTAAGCACCATGCCCGCGTGTTCGGCGATGCAGGTCATGAGAGCGCTTTTGCCCATCGAAGGACGCGCCGCGATGATGATGAGGTCTGACGGCTGAAGTCCCGCCGTCTGCGTGTCGAATTCATGGTAGCCGGTGGCGATGCCGGTGATGTTCTCTTTACGCTGGTACAGCCGGTCGATCGTTTCGATCTGGTTGCGTACGATCTCCTTCAAAGGAACGACCCCGCCTGAAAATTTATTGCTCGTGATGTCGAAGATCGCTTTTTCCGCGCGATCTAGAAGCGATTCGACTTCCTGAGAGCTGTCGAAGCAGTCGGACACGATCTGAGTGGCGCTGGTGATCAAATGGCGCAGGATGAATTTTTCCTTCACGATCCTGGCGTAATACACCAGGTTCGCGGCGGTCGGCACGACGGTCGTCAGGTACGCGAGATAGCTGGGTCCGCCCACGGCATCCATGAGGCCTTCCTTATAGAGCGTCTCGGTCAGGGTGACGAGGTCGATGGCTTTGTTTTCGTTGAAAAGACGGATCATACTCTGGAAGATCCTGCGATGCGCGTCCTTGTAGAAACATTCAGCGCTGAGCATTTCGATCCCGAGCGCGATCGCGTCCTCTTCGATGAGCATCGAGCCGAGCACCGCGACTTCGGCGTCGATATTCTGAGGGGGGACCTTTTCTTTGGGTAAGATCGATTCGAGAGAGCTTGTGGTTTGCACGGGTTTTAAACCTTTTTCGAGACGATGACCTTAAGCTTCGTTTTAACTTCCGGGTGCAGCCGGACGCTCACCTCATAAGAGCCGAGCTTCCGGATCGGTTCAGCCAGTTGGAGGTGTTTCTTCTCAAGATGGAGACCGGATCGGGCCGCCAGCTCTTCCTGGATCTCGTGGGCCGTCACGGCTCCGTAAAGTTTATCTCCTTCCCCGGTAAGGACCTTTATCTCAAGCGAGGTTCTCTCCAGCTCAGCCGCCGTTCTTTGAGCTTGCGTGAGCGTGTCGGAATCATTCTTGGCTTGTTTAGCTTTTTCGGCTTCGAACCTTTTCAGCGTCGGCGCTGTCGCCAGGACGGCCTTCTTTCCGGGGATCAGGAAATTATTGGCGTAGCCCGAGGAAACTTTGACCACCGTGCCGCGTTTGCCGAGGGACGGGTCGTTTTCCGTCAGGACCACTTCTACGTTCATGTTATTCGGCCGCGAAAGGCAGAAGCGCTATCTGACGGGCACGCTTGATCTGACGGACGAGGTGCCGCTGCGATTTGGCTCCGGCGCCGGAGATGCGGCTCGGGATGATCTTTCCGCGCTCGGTCACGAAATAGCGGAGCCGGCTGATGTCCTTGTAATCGATGGTCTCGATCTCTTCCGGCGTGAACTTACAGACTTTTTTGCGGATGAACTTCTTTTTCGCCGGGCCTTTGGGCTTTTTCTTCATTCGTTTTTTTTCGAACATGATTTTCTCCTGGTTAAAAAGGGGTTTCTTCCTCGGTCTTGACGGCGCCAAGATCGGGCATTTCATCCAACTGGATCTCTCCCAGCTCTTCCTTGGCACCCACGGGCGCTTCCTGCGACACGTCGCGCTCGGAGCGGCCGCCGGAGGAGGCGCCTTGAGCCCCGCCCAAGAACTGCACGTTCAGGGCGATCACCTCGGTGGCATTGCGCTTTTGTCCGTCGGGACCGTCCCAACTTCTGGACTGAAGGCGACCCTCGACAAAAACGGGCCGGCCTTTTTTCAAATACTCGCCGCACGTTTCGGCCATGCGTCCCCACACCACCACGCGGATAAAACTGACCTCTTCTTTTTTCTCGCCGCTTTGAAGCTTATAGACACGGTTGACGGCGATCGTGAAGCTCGTCACCGCGGAGCCGCTCGGGATGTACCGAAGCTCGGGGTCCCGAGTCAGGTTTCCGATCAGAAATACTTTATTTAAACTGGCCATAGGTCCTCCCTGTCCGCGTGTCTATTTTTCGTCCTTGTTGACCAGCAAATACCGGATCACGTGATCGTTCAGCCTGAGCGCCTGCTCAAGTTTTTTGGTCTGGTGGGTGTCCATCTGAAAATTCATAAGGACATAATTGCCTTCGTACTTCTTGTTGATCTTATAGGCCAGGCGGCGCTTGCCCCATTCTTGGAGGCCATCCACGCGGCCGCCGTTCTTGGAGACGAGCTCCTGCACCTGCGTGACCACGCCTTTGGACGCGTCCGATGAAAGGTCGGGGTTGATGATGAAAACGCCTTCGTAATTTCTCATTCTTTAGCTCCTTTAGATTGACATTTTGCCAAAGCGGTCATTGCCGCCTCAAAGCCCTTTTGGACCCAAACTTCACAAACCGAAACCGCATTCTGAACGATCGGGCCGATCTGTTTTTCTTCTTCTTTGCTAAAATTTTCGAGCACGAAACCCGCCAAATCCTTGGGCATCCGCGCCTTGCCCACGCCGATCTTAAGCCTCGGAAACTCCTCGGTGCCAAGTGCGTTGATCACCGACTGAAGTCCTTTGTGTCCTCCTGAACTTCCCTTCGCGCGAAGTCGAAGCTTTCCGAATTCGAGGTACACGTCGTCGCAGACCAACAGTGCTTGGTCGGCAGAAACCCCGTACTTCTTCGTCAACTCCGCGACCGCGACCCCGGTACGATTCACGAAGGTGGCAGGTTTTTTCAAAACGACTTTTGCGGCCTTACCGATTGGGGTCGTTTTAAGCGCGTCGAGGACTCGGAACCCGATGTTGTGCCGCGTATCTTTGTATTCTTTGCCCGGATTGCCGATCCCTACGATCGCTTTCAACTATTTTACTTCTTCTCCGCCTTCGGAGCCGCCTTGGATTCTTCCTTTCCGCCTGAGGCGGACCCGCCTTCGGCGGGGGCCCCTTCTTCCTTCTTCTCGCGGATGACCTCGAGCTCGGGAGTCTGGCCGGGCTCGGTCTCTTCGACCTTCTCTTCGATCTTCTTCACCTGGAAAAGCAGCGCTTCGGGATCGGTCAGGACCTTGATATTTTCGGACACTTTGAGGTCTTTGACGTGGATCGAGTCATTGAGCTTGAGGGCCGAAACGTCCACGTCGATATGGCCTGGGATCTCAGTGGGCAGACACTGGATCTTGATCTGACGCAGGGGATGGTCCAAGAACCCGCCGTCCTGCTTCACGCCGATGGCCTCTCCTTTGGCCTCGATCTCCACTTCGACGGTGATCCGTTCGGTGAGAGAGATCTCGTTGAAGTCCACGTGCAGAAGGCTCCGTTTGACCGGATCCTGCTGTACTTCTTTGATGATGACGGCGCGGGATTTCTTCTTCTCCTTCTCGATCGTAAGATTGATGAGGATATTCTCGTTCTCATGCGAGTGGAGGATCTTCTGGAGATCGCGTCCGGGGAATTCAATGGAGACCGGTTCCTCCCCGCGATGGTAGACCACGCCGGGCACGAGGCCATCACGGCGCAGTTTTTTGACGGCCTGCTTGCCGCGGCCCTCTCGGATGTTGGCTTTCAATTTGATCTGTTCCATGGTCTTTTTCCTTTTTTCTTATTAGTTGAACAAACTGCTGATCGATTCTTCTTCGTGGGTCCGCCGGATCGCTTCCCCCAAAAGAGGGGCGACCGACAGCACCTTGAACACGGGATCTTTTTTCTTTGGATCTAGAGGAATGCTGTCGGTCACCACGAACTCTTCGATGGCCGAAGCTTTGATCCGTTCGATCGCCGGACCCGAAAGAATGGGGTGCGAAACCGCGGCATAGATCTTGAGAGCGCCGGCTTTCTTGAGCGCGACGGAAGCCTCGCAAATAGAGCTGGCGGTTGCGACGAGGTCGTCCACGATCACGATATTCTTGCCTTTGACGTTTCCCAGGATGCTCATGACCTCGGCGTGCCGGTCGTCGATGCGGCGTTTGTCGACGATGGCCAGGCCCGCTTCCATTCTTTTGGCGTAAGCACGCGCCATCTTGATGCCTCCCACGTCGGGAGAAGCGACGACGAGGTTCTTCAGTTTCTTTTTCTTGAAAAAGTCGACGACCGTATTGACGGCGAAAAGATGGTCCATCGGAATGTCGAAGAAACCTTGGATCTGGCTGGCGTGAAGATCCATGGTTAGGATGCGGTCGGCGCCGGCGATCGTCAGAAGGTTGGCCACGAGCTTGGCGGTGATAGGCACGCGGGGCTGATCTTTACGGTCTTGCCGCGCATAGCCGAAATAAGGGATCACCGCGGTGATGCGCCTCGCCGAAGCCCGACGGACGGCGTCCATCATGATGAGAAGCTCCATCAGATTGTTGTTGGTCGGAGGGCAGGTCGGCTGGACGATGAAGACGTCCGTGCCGCGAACATCCTCGTTGATCTTCACGCGGATCTCGCCTTCGCTGAAGGTCGTCACAAGCGCGTCCCCGAGCGGTAGCTTGAGGTATTTGGCGATGCTTTCGGCAAGCGTAGGATTGGCGTTGCCTGTAAATAATTTTAATTTACCGTTCATTTTGAAGCTTTCCCCGGCAATTTTCTGGCCGGCACTCCGGCCACCACGGCGCCGTCCGGCACGTCCTTACCTCTGGGTATGACCGACCCCGCGCCGGTCTTGGCTCCGCGGCCCACGACGACAGGCGCTACGAGCACGGTCCCGCTTCCGATCTGCGCGCGGTCCTTGATAACCGTGCGGTGCTTTTTCTTTCCGTCGTAATTGGCTGTGATGGTCCCCGCGCCGATATTGACCGACTCCCCGACTTCGGCGTCACCGAGATAACTCAGATGTTTAACCTGAGTCTTCCTGCCGATCTTCGATCGCACGATCTCGACAAAATTTCCAACCACCGCTTCATCGGCAATGATCGACGCGCCGCGGAGCCTCGCAAAAGGCCCGATCACGCACTTTTTTCCGATCACGCACCCGGTTTCGATCACCGTGTGAGGCAGGATCTCGGTGTCAATGCCAATGCGGACCCCGGCATCGATGACCGTCGTCTGCGGGTCCCGGATCAGGACTCCTTGTTCGATCCAATGGTCCAAAATTTTTTTCTGCATGATCCTCTGAGCTTCAGCCAGATGATGACGGGTGTTGATGCCCATCGTTTCGTCGAGGTCCCTTGCCGCCACGGCCGAGACCCGACCCTGCCTCGAAAGAATTTCGATCGTGTCGGTCAGGTAGTACTCGTTCTTGCCCGGATTTCTGGGCACTTTTTTCAATGATTCGAAAAGCTTCCGGCCGTCGAACACGTAACAGCCGACATTGATCTCGCGGATCTTTTTTTCCGCGTCAGTGGCGTCATTCTCTTCCACGATCTTTTCCACCGTCCCGCCGGAGTTCATTTTGATCCGGCCGTAACCCTCGGGTCGATCGACGTCCACCGACAGAAGAGTACAGTCGGTGCGACCGGACCGGTGGTCCTCGAGAAGAACTTTAAGCGTCTCCGACGAAATAAGCGGCGTGTCGCAGTAAAGCACCATCACGGATCCGCGGAAACCCGTCAGGGCCTTTACGGCCTGATGCACCGCATGACCGCTTCCGAGGAGCGCTTTCTGATGGACGACTTCGGCTTCTTTGCCAAGCGCCCGGCGCACTTCCATAAGTCCGTGACCCCCGACGACGATCACTTCATGGGGCTTAAGCGTCTTGGCGGTCTCTATCAAAGAACTGAGCATCGGCCGGCCACAGATCTTATGGAGCGCCTTCGGCAACTCCGATCTCATCCGGGTGCCCTTCCCCGCCGCCAAAATGATGACGGCAAGCTTAGGCAATTTTTTGGCCGACTTCTTTCTTATCAATTAAAAGCGGCTGTTCACGACGGCTGACGGTCGAGGCGTTCACCACGCAGCGCCCGACATGGCCGAGCGACGGGATGTCGTACATGATGTCCATCATCACGTCTTCGATGATGGCTCGAAGACCGCGCGCGCCCGTGCGCTTCCTTAAAGCTTCCTTCACAATTTCTTCCAGCGCGTCGGCCGTGAATTCGAGCTCGACGCCTTCCATCTCAAAAAATTTCTGGAACTGCCGGACCAGCGCATTCTTCGGTTTGACAAGAATATCGAGGAGGTCTTTTTCCTTCAATCCCTCGAGAACCGAGATCACGGGAAAACGTCCGATGAATTCGGGGATGAATCCGAAACGGATCAAGTCCTCGGTCTCTACAAGATCCATGAACGAAGGCTCCGCTGATACGACGGAGTGCTGGCCCACGGGGATAGGACGGCGGCTCTTAAGTCTCTCGTGGAATCCGATATCCTTTTTGCCGAAACGCTGCTCGATGATCTTGTCCAAACCGCTGAAAGTGCCGCCGCAGATAAAAAGGATGTGTGTGGTGTCCAGCTGGACGTACTCAGCCTGCGGATGCTTGCGGCCGCCCTGAGGCGGCACATTGGCCTTGGTGCCTTCCAGAATTTTCAGCAGACCCTGCTGGACGCCCTCGCCTGAGACGTCGCGCGTGATGGAAACGTTCTCGGTGGTCTTGCCGATCTTGTCGATCTCGTCGATGTAGATGATGCCCGTCTGGGCCCGCTCGACGCTAAAATCCGCGTCCTGAAGGAGCCGCAAAAGCACGTTCTCGACGTCTTCCCCGACGTAGCCCGCCTGGGTCAGAGTCGTCGCGTCGCAGATCGCGAAGGGCACTTTGAGGATGCGCGCGAGCGTGCGCGCCAGTAGCGTCTTTCCGGAGCCCGTGGGTCCGATGAGGAGGACATTCGATTTTTCTATCTCGACGTCACGACTTGGATCCGAAGAAAAAACACGCTTGTAGTGATTATAAACGCTGACCGAAAGTTGCTTCTTGGCCTGGTGCTGGCCGATCACGTACTCATCAAGCGACTTTTTGAGATCGACAGGCTTGGGCAGGTCTTTGAAGAAAAGGGGTTCTTTTTTGGACTCAGCGGATTGCCTGGAGATCGCCTGATGGCAGAAGCGCACGCAGTCCTCGCAGATAAAAACGTCGGGCCCCGAGAAAAGCTTCTCGTCGCTCTTTGAGACCTTATGGCAGAACGAGCATTTTTGGTTTGTGGATGGTTTCATCATTTCTTTATCCGATTCATTAAAATAACTGCCCCGTTTGGATTCGAACCAAAACTCACGCCTCCAAAGGGCGGTGTGCTACCATTACACCACAGGGCAAATCCTTTGATGCGTGCTCTATTTTCAATAGGTCGACGCGACAAAAACCCGCAAGTGCTTTTCTTTCCTTAGAACCTGCGCTGCCGCTTCCGCTTGCTTTTTTGTGTGAAATAAACCAAAAACAGCCGAGCCGCTGCCTGACATTCCGGCACCGAACGCTCCCTGAAACAAGAGCTTTTTCTTCAGATTTAAAATTGTCCTAACTCTTTTACTTAGAGATAGTTCCAGACTATTGAACAAGAGCTGTCCGATCACGAGGGGTCGGCCCTTTTGAATAGATTGGAGCAGCATTTTAACATCGGTCTTCCCGGGTGTCAACATTTCGAGCTTAAGCCCTTCAAAGGCCTCTCGAGTAGAAATTCCGAAGGGAGGCTTCACGAGAACATGCCACAAAGTGACCTTGGCCGGCGAGATCTTTTTCAGGATCTCCCCCCGCCCTGTCCCCAAGGCGAACGGAGACTCCATAATAAAAAAAGGAACGTCACTTCCGAGTTCGGCGCCGATCTTGAGGAGCCGCGCCCTCGACAAACCCAGACTCCAAAGCCGGTTCAGGCCCAAAAGAACCGTCGCGGCGTTGCTCGAACCGCCTCCGAGGCCGGCCGAAACGGGGATCACTTTCTTGAGACGGATCGCGACTCCCGAGCTGACTTTGAAGCGATCCGTCAGAAGCTTCGCGGCTTTGTAAGCGAGATTTCCAGGACCGGCGGGGACTTCTTTGGAATCCGTTTCGATGCGGATCCCGGCCGTCTTGAGAGAGCGAAGTTCGATCTGGTCAAAGAGCCCCACGCGCTCGAATACCGTGCGGACCTCGTGGTATCCGTCGGGTCTTTTTTTTAAAACTTCGAGGGAAAGATTGACTTTGGCGGGAGATAAAAGTTTCATGCGGTCCTGCGTTACTTGGCGATCGCCGGCTCTTTTTGCGTCGCTTCCTGTGGCAAATTGAATCCAAAGAGTTTGAACGCCTCCTGGACAGACTGGGATTCCGTCAGATAGCGGTCGAGGATCTCTTTTTCGGTGATCTTTTTATTGCGGAAGTCCTCGAGGACTTGCCGCTCCACGACGAGTTTCTGCCGGTTCAGGTAGTCCCGGAGCTCCACCGTCGCGTAACCGGTGAATTCGTAACCGCCGAAGACGTCATTGACGATCTTGAGCATCCCCGAGATATTGGATGAGGCCTCTTTGGATTTAAAACCGATCATGGAGAAATAAAAGTGCCGTAAGCCGTCGGGGGATTCATGCACGGAGCCGTCGGCGAGCACCAGCGGATTCTCAGCGGCCTCCTGGGAATCTTTTGCGAAGCTGAAACGGATGCGCTGAGCGATCTGATCGGCAAGGAAAGCTTCGAGTGTGACTTCTTTCAAGTGAAACTCGGGTATTCCCGGGACGAGATCCACTTCCGGCTCTCCCTGCCCCGGATCAAGATGAGCTTTTGGCGTGCCTGGCTTTGACTCGTAGTGTCCTTGCGTGAAAACGGTGCGATTGATCGATTCTTCAACGCCGAGCGCTTCGGCGTTGGCGCGCCTTGTGTCATCCATCGACCGGGTGACGATGAGCTCATTCCCCTGCTTAAGATCGCGGATGAATACCTGTAAGAAATCGATCGGCTGATCTGTAGATAGCGCCACACGCGTCACCGCCTGCATGACCTGACCCATTTTCTCATGGACCTCCTTAGGCACTTGTCCTGAGGGATCGATCAGCGTATCCAGATAAAGGACGGCCCCAAGCGTTTTTCCCGCCACCTGGGCTTCGGCGGTGAGATCCTGCTCATCGATCAGGATGCTTTCGACGGCCTTTGTGAGCGTGCCTGAAAGATAGGTGTGCTTAGGGCCGCAGCCGATGAACGAAAATAACACCAAGCTAGAAGTTAGAAAATAGACTCTGACCTTATTGATTTTCAACCCTTTAGCGGCGGAACATACTTGGCAGTCACCCGCGGATTGGCTTTGCCGTACTCTTTGAAGATCGCTTCGATCTCGTCGTAGTCGAGTTCCTGCCGCTGAATGAGCTCCTTGGCGAAACGTTCAAAGATGATATTTTCTTTGTGCAGCAATTCTTCGACGTCCTTCATGCAACCCTGAAGAATATTCTGCGTTTCAATGTTCAACTTCTCTTTGACCTGTTCTGAAAGCTGGTTGGATTGCGACGAATCGGGAATGACCGCGTAGCTCCCGACCAACCCCGACGCGCCCATGCCGTAGTTCCAGACCATGCTATGCGCCAAATTCATCGCGTGCTGAAAGTCGCTGCCGACACCATTGGAGGTGACCCCAAATTTCATCTTTTCAGCGACGTAACCGGCCAAAGCGACTTTAATATTGGCCACATACTCGTTGCGGTTCTGAAATTGTTTGTCTTCGGACGGGACATGGTAAACAACGCCGCCGGCGGGCCCGCGCGGAAGGATCGAGGCTTTGAACACGTCGTCCGTCGGGTGCAAGAGGTACAGCACAATGAGATGACCCGTCTCATGGTACGCGGTCATCTCTTTTTCCTTGTCGCTGACCTTGCGATTCTTGATCATGCCCAGATCGATGCGCTCCATCGCCTCATGAAGATGATCGCTCGTCACCTTGTCTTGCTTAGTGCGCGTCGCGATCAGCGCCGCCTCTTTCGTCAAGTTCGCGATGTCGGCGGGACTTTTACCAACTGCGCGGCGCGCGAAACGGCCGATGTCCAGGCTTTCATCGTACTTGATCTTGGATAAGTAATAGCGAAACAGCTCCTCGCGCTCGGTCAGGTCAGGGCGATCCACGTAAATTTTTCGATCGAAGCGGCCGGGCCTCAAAAGCGCCTCGTCCATGGAAGATTCCGGAGCGTTCGTCGCGCCGATCACGACGACGTTTTCCGAGCGGCTGCCCAGACCGTCCATCTCAGCCAAGAGCTGGTTCTGCGTGGAGTTGGTCTCCATCCCGCCGCCGCCATAGGACATCAAGTTGCGGCTCCGGCCGATCGCGTCGATCTCATCGATGAAAATGATGCAGCCGCCGTCGGCGTAGGCTAAACGACGGGCCTTTTGGAAAAGCTGACGTACGCGCGAAGCACCGACGCCCACATACACTTCGACAAATTCGGAACCGGAGATGGAAATGAACGGGATCCCTGCCTCCGTCGCGATCGCCTTGGCGAGATAAGTTTTTCCGCAGCCGGGCGGTCCCATCATGAGCATGCCGCGGATGATATTACCGCCGATCTTTTGGACGCGCGCGCGGTCCTTGATAAGGCTGACGAGCTCTTTGGCTTCGATCTTGGCTCCTTCCATGCCAATGACCTCATTCCAACGAATGTTAACGCCTTCGCTTTTGACCTGTTTGGACTTAAGTTTCTGAAGACCCCCCTGAAGTAACCACGTATAAATGATGGCGAACGTCAGAGCGCCTACGGTGGACTGAAGCCCCATCATCGAAAGCCAGACGATCATATACGAGCGCTGGTAAGAGTCCACTCCGCTCAAAGCCTGGACGGGCCACCAAATGATCGCAATGGTCCAGAGGATGGCGCAAATAACGACCCATTGGTTCCACCAGAAAACCTTAAGTTTTTTCAAAAACACAGTAATTTCCTCTCGAGTATGTCATCCCGAGCGACCGAACGAAGTGCGGAAGTCGAGGGATCTTGTATTTAGATCCCTCCACTCGGCCTTCGGCCTCGGTCGGGATGACAGTTGGGTACTACCTATCGCGCTTCTTGTGACGGTCACGGCGGCGGCGTTTCTTCCTCTTGTGGACCGCCATCTTATGCCGTTTTCTTTTTTTTCCGCAGGGCATGATTGTCTCCGGTTAGTAGATCACTTTGTTCAAAGGGTATTCGATGATCCCTTCGGCTCCGGCTTCCTTGAGCTTCGGGATCAGGACACGCACGACCTTTTCGTCGATGATGGTGTCCACGTCGAACCAGCCGTCGTTGGCCAAGCTCGAGACCGTGGGATTCTTCATCGCCGGCAAAAGCGAGATCACTTTCTTCAAATTGTCCTTACTGACGTTCATCTTGAGGCCTACTTTGGCTTCCGCTTGAATGGCGCCCAAAAGAAGCATCGCGATGTGCTGCATCTTCTGTTTCTTTGCCGGGTCGGCCCAGGCGGTTTTATTGGCGATGAGCTGGGTCGTCGAATAGCAGAGGGTTTCGACGATGCGAAGGTTGTTGGCCTTGAGTGAGGAGCCTGTCTCCGTGAGCTCCACGATCGCGTCCACGAGACCGGAAGCGACCTTCACTTCCGTGGCGCCCCAGCTGAACTCGACTTCGGCTTTGACGCCTTTTTCCTTCAGATATTTTTCCGTGAATCCTTTGAGCTCGGTAGCGATCCGCTTGCCTTCGAGATCTTTGACGGTCTTGATGGACGAGGCGTTGGGCACGGCCAGGACCCAGCGCACCGAATTCATGCCGGTCTTGGCGTACATGAGCTCCTGCACGCGCACGACGTCGGACCCGTTCTCCTGGATCCAGTCTTCCCCCGTGATCCCGCAGTCCAGCGCGCCGTCTGCCACATAGCGGGACATCTCCTGGGCGCGAATGAGCACCGCGTCGATCTCCTCGTCGTCCACGTAGGGCACATAGGACCGGGACCCGACGGTGATATTGAACCCCGCCTTCTTGAACATTTTAAAGGTCGATTCCTGAAGACTGCCCTTCGGAAGACCCAGCTTGAGCTTTAGCATAAGAATTCGTAATCATAACACGACCCCTTAAGCACCGTCAACCCAAACCCCCAATTCCCTAACGTGTCCCCTTTCCTCCTAAGCGGACCCCGTCCAAAACCTCTATTTCGGACGGGGTCCGGAATGGCAACAGTGGGATACGTTAGGAGATAGACAAAATTTTGATATATTTTCGACGGGTTTTGCCTTCTGCGTCGTCATGTATAGTAGGAGGACATACCATGCCAAGAAAACCAAGAGAAACAAGCTCTACAGAGGTTTATCACTTCATAAATAGAGGCGTTAACAAGAAAAATCTTTTTCATATGCCGAAAGATTACAAATTTTATTTGGCATTACTCTCAGAGTATTCAGCCAAATTTAAGATTCAAATCTTTCATTACTGTCTGATGTCAAACCACACTCACCTTCTTGTTCGGGCCAAAGAAATGGGCAATCTAAGTAACTTTGGGCACTATGTCCAGAGAAGATATGCTTACTATTACTCTAAAACCCATGATTGGTCCGGACAGGTATTTAGAAAACGCTTCATAAGTCTCCCGGTGAAAGATGATGTTTATCTCCTAGAATGTGGCCGATACATAGAGCGAAATCCATTTCAGGCGAGAGTAGTCAATAATCCTGAGGATTATCTTTACTCTAGCTATCCGTTCTACGCCTATCAGAATCCTAATCCATTAATCACTGCTTCACCGGCTTATCTAGATCTATCCAGAGATAAAAACACTCGAGCCTCTACCTATCGTTTCTATGTTTCTCAAATAAGAACTAGCGAAAGAAAAAGCAAAGATACAGTTCCTTTTTAAAACCTAACATCCCCTTTTTTAGTCAAAACGGACCCCGTCCGCAATGCTTGTTTGGGACGGGGTCCGGAATGGGCAAAAAGGGACACGTTGGTGGGGGTTGCCTCAGGTTCGGCAGCCGGGGTATAATGTGACGTGCTTAAATTCCTACGAAATAAAAAGGTTCAGAAGAACATCTATTTGGCCTTGGCGATCATGATCATCCCCCCTTTCGTGATCTGGGGAGTCTTCATGGACAAAGGCCAAAAAAACTCGGCGCTCGGATCGATCGGGCCAAATCAGATCTCCGTCCAGCAGTACCTGACCAGCTATAAAGCCGTCGAGCACCAGCTCATGTTCCTTTACGGGCCCCAGTTCGAGAGCCTCAAATCGCTGGTCAATTTCAAAGGCGAGGCCTGGGACCGGATCCTGCTTTTGGACTACGCCAAGCGCGAAAAGATCCGCACCAGCGACGAAGAAGTCGTCGACTGGCTTTCAACGCAACCGCTTTTTACGAGCCACGGTCGTTTTGACGTGATCTTTTACAAACGCTACATCCAAAGCGCCCTTCGCACCAACACCCGTGACTTTGAGGAAGAGATCCGCCAGATCCTGACCATCGCCAAGATCCGCGAGCGTCTGCACTCCCAGATCCATTTGAGCGACAACGAGCTCAAGGAACTCTATGCGAAGGACCACCCCGAGGGAGTCGATGAGAAAAAGTACGAGGAAGAAAGGGAAAAATTCCGACAGACGAAGATCGATGAAAAGACGGCCAAAGAAATGCGGACCCTGCTCGAGAAGCTTCGTGGAAGCCTGAAGGTGGATGTCGAGACGATGAAAAGGATCTTCGGCGCCGAAGAAAAAGCCCCGTCGCCCGACGGGGTGGGTACGACGAAGTAACTATTCCCGCTTACTCAGCAGGTCCTTTAATTCCTTCATGAAGTGATTGATATCTTTGAACTGCCTATAGACTGAAGCAAAACGCACGTAGGCGACCTCATCCAGCTTGTGCAGATGCTCCATCACAAGCTCTCCCACTTCCTGGGCCTTCACTTCTTTATCGAAGCTTTTCTGCAGTTCCTTCTCGACCTTGTCGACGACCGCCTCTACCCGCTCCATGCTGACCGGACGCTTTTCGCAGGCCTTGAGGATCCCCGAGATGATCTTATTGCGGTCAAATCCCTCACGGCGCCCGTCCTTTTTGATCACCATGAGAGGCACTTCCTCGATGTACTCGTAGGTCGTGAAGCGCTTCTTGCATTTGATGCACTCACGGCGACGGCGTACGCTACGGTCCTCGTTCGAGGAACGGGAGTCGATCACCCGGTCTTCACTGCAGGAACAGAAAGGGCACTTCATCTTTGTTCCCTCCTAAAAATTAGCTCAGTATTAAACCGGTTGGTCCTGATTTAAAGCTTTCTTGAGATCTTCAATAAACTCAGGCTTAGGCGCGCGACCAAATTTTTCTGCTATTTGCACATCTTCCATGCTTTTATCATATTTTTTTAAGTAGAAATAAGCCTCCGCTCTACTGTAGTAGGCCTCACCGTCTGCTGGACTCATTTCAATAACCTTATTGAAATCATAAACAGCCAAATCAAAATTTCCGTTTCTGAAATAGGCCCCACCCCGACTAAAGTAGAGCGTGGACAAATTTTTAGAGGCCTGCTTTAATTCTAGAGCTTTGCTCAGATCGGTAATAGCCAGATCGAAGTTACCCTTGACGTAATAGGCAAGACCTCGCCTGACGTAGGACATCGCTTTATTCGGATCTATATCTATTGCTTTATTGAAGTCAGAAATAGCCTCGTCTACATTATGCTTTTTATAATAGGCATCCCCTCGGTGAATATAGGCTGATAATTGTGTTGATTTATTACGAATAGAAAAAAATTTATCTGTCCAGCCTCTCTGAAGAGGCGTTGCTTCTAGCACTTTATTAAACTCTGAAATAGCTTCATCGTATTTACCTTCATCAAAATAACGGTCTCCCTTCTTAATATTTTCAGAGTCATGGTGAGAATTATTATCTTTTGAAGTAAAAAGAAAAATTCCGAATAAAATAAAAATAACCCCAAGACTACGCATATAGAATTCGTAGGGTTTGGGTTTTAAAACATTAATTGCAATACTTGTACGTTTCCAAAATCCACGATTATAAAGATTGGGTTTTAGAATATATGTAATGCCTACAATAATTAAGATTAAAGACCCAATTTTATTAATAACTGCCTCTATCTTTCAATTAGAACTTGCCAACTCGTGCGCCATGCACTCTCATGAGACTGGGAATCTACGCTTTTAATCAAATACTTTAAGCAATATAGAAATAAAATTTATTATCTTTTAGTGAACTTTTTCGCAAACTAGACTCTTGCCTCCATCAGATGGGATGCATTGAAGACTTCGAGAATAGCGTCAAATTCTTCCATTAGCTTGAAATCATTATGGTTCTTCAAATGTTTCATGGTTTTTGAGAAATTCTCGATAATAAATCCAACCGCAAGGCGTGAATCCTTGTCTATCCGAACGGTGAATCCTACCGTTGTTTCAAAATTTATGATGCTATTTTTCTTAGCGTCTTTTCTCGAGACATAAAGTACATCGTTTTCTTTGTCCCGGCTTACTGCGATGTCATTTGCACCCATATGGCATTACTCCCTTTTTTGGAAGGTCATAAACGTGAAAGATCGTCTTTATGATTGCGATCCGTTTGTTTTTGGTCAACTTCACCGCCATTTTCAAATACCGGCTAAGCGGTAAAAAGTAATGGCATTCTTTATAAATAAGACTTTCATCGTGATTCTGGATATTGGAAAATAGGGATACTTTTGCATTCGGTTTTTCCAATGTCTCCTTTATCAACAAGTTCAGGTGCTGGCGCACTTCCGGATGCTGTGGAATGATGTGCTCTTCCCAAGTCTGCCTATAAAGAACGACTTTCCGATCAATGAGCGGACAATAAACCGAAAGGATACTGCTTTTTTCACTTCTTCCCATAAAGCTCTAACACAAGATAAGTATGCCCCATTTGCTCTAAAATGACAATTTTAAGAGCGCTTCATTTTTGAGACTCTAAATTGGCCAAAAGTTCCGGATACAGAGGGAACTGTTTGGTGAGCGCTTCGACTTCCCTGCGCACTTCGGCGGTCTTGGTCTCCGATGCGATATTCGAGAGCACCGCGTCGATCAGGCGGCCGATGACGGCCATTTCTTTTTCGCGCATGCCGCGCGTGGTCACAGCGGGGGTGCCGAGACGGATGCCGCCGGCTTTGAAGGGGCTTTGGGTGTCGAAAGGAATTCCATTCTTGTTCACCGTGATCGCAGCCTGGTCCAATGCGTGAGCGCAGTCTTTGCCGGTGAGGCCTTTTTGGTTTACGTCGACGAGCATAAGGTGATTGTCGGTGCCGCCTGAAACGAGCCTGTACTTTCTCTTGGTCAGCTCATCCGCCAACACTTTGGCGTTTTTTACGATCTGGGTCTGATATTCCTTAAAAGAAGGCTCGAGTGCTTCTTTCAACGCCACCGCTTTCCCGGCGATGACGTGCATAAGCGGGCCACCTTGAAGGCCGGGGAAAACTTCGGCGTCGATTTTTTTGGCGAAATCAGCGCGGCAGAGGATCATGCCGGCGCGGGGGCCGCGTAAAGTCTTGTGTGTCGTAGTCGTAACAAATTCGGCGTAAGGCACCGGACTGGGATGAAGCCCTGCGGCCACAAGGCCCGCGATATGCGCCATATCGACCATGAAAAGCGCCCCCACCTTGTCGCAGATCTTGCGAAATATCGCGAAATCGATCATACGGGGATAAGCCGAGGCACCGGCCAGGATCATTTTAGGCTTGTGTTCAACCGCCAGGGATTCGATCTCGTCGTAGTCGAGTCTCTCATCTTTTTTGCTTACGCCGTAAGGTACTATTTTGAAATTTTTTCCGGAAAAATTCATCGGATGGCCGTGTGTCAGGTGGCCTCCGTGTGCGAGATTCATCGCCAGGACCGTGTCGCCTGGGTTGAGCGCCGCGTAGTACACGGCCGCGTTGGCTTGGGAACCTGAATGCGGCTGCACGTTCACATGCTCGGCGCCAAACAGTTTTTTCGCGCGCTCGATCGCGAGCGTCTCGACCACGTCGACAAACTCACAGCCCCCGTACCACCTTTTTTCGGGATAGCCTTCGGCGTATTTATTCGTCAGCGCGGATCCGACGGCTTCCATCACGGCGGGGCTTGTGAAGTTTTCACTGGCGATGAGCTCGATATTCCCGTTCTGGCGGCGGGTCTCGTTCAGGACCGCCTTGAAGATCTCGGGGTCTGTCTGAAAAAGAGCGCTTTTCACTTCTTTTTTACCGTTTTTTTGACGGTGCAGGCCTTCTTCTCTATCGACCCTATCTGATCCACACGCCGTTTGTGGCGGCCGCCTTCAAAAGATGCTCCGAGCCATTCACGTACGATGGCTTCGGGTTCATCGAAAAGATGTTCAGACCCCAAGACCAGCACGTTGGCGTCGTTGTGCTGGCGGGAAAGCGCGGCGACGTCTTTGTCGAAACAGATCGCAGCGCGCACGCCCGGGAGCTTATTGGCGACGATCGCCATGCCGTTGCCGCTTTTACAGATCAGGATGCCGAGATCCGCTTTTTTCTCCGAAACCGCTTTGGCGACTTTGTAGGCGAACTGAGGATAATCGCAGGGATCCTGGGAGTCGGTACCGTAATCCACGAGCGTGTGGCCCAGCCCCGAGAGGAATTCACTGAGCTCGGTCTTAAGATTGAAACCTCCGTGGTCGGCGCCCAAAGCTATCTTCATCCGGCACTCCTTTCCTCTCTGATGAGTTGATCGGCGATCTTTTTGACACAAGCACGGATCACGCCGAAGACGTTCTTATAAAAATCGTCCGACATCCGGATGGGATCCGGCACGTCCATGCGGCTTTTGACATAATCGTCTTCCGAGACGGTTTCCGTCAAAAGAAAGACTTTTTTCTCCGCGGAAGGCACCATCGCGAGCACCCAATCACGGTGGACCTGTTCCATGACGAAGATCCTGTCCGAGTCGAGGATGAGCGCTTCGGTCAGCCGGCGGCTCTTGTGCGAGGACATGTCGATGTCTTCCTCCTCTTTCAGAACTTTCACGGTCTCGGGCGTGGGCGGGTATCCGTCGATGGTCGAGGTGCCCGCCGAAAGCGTGACGAATCGCCCGGGAGCCGCGGCGGTCATTTTTTTGAAGAGGCCCTCCGCCATCACGGACCGACAGCTGTTTCCGGTGCAAACGAAGAGAATTTTTTTCATAGATTGGTTACTTGGTCATTCGTTGTCATTTCGAATCCCGTCGAATGACGGGATGAGAAATCTCATAAAGCGGAGATCTCTCACTTCGTTCGAGATGACAGCGGGTTAGAGGGCAACTTTTTTTCCTAAGATCTTCAGTTTATTCTTTTCCTTGAATGCTTTCAGCGCCGTGGAAAGTTTGGGATCCTGAAGCGCCAGGATCCGCACCGCCAGGTACGCGGCATTTTTGGCGCCGCCGGACCCGACCGCAACGGTGGCCACGGGCGTGCCCGCCGGCATCTGAACCGTCGATAAAAGCGAGTCGAGCCCTTTAAAAGATGGGGTTTCGATGGGAATGCCTATCACGGGAAGTTCCGTATTGGCCGCCACCACACCCGCCAGATGAGCGGCGCCGCCGGCCGCGGCGATGAGGACGCGGATGCCCTTTTTCTTGGCCGCGAGGGCGTACTCGATGGTTTCTTTGGGAGTGCGGTGCGCCGAGAGGACCTTCGCTTCGAAAGGAACGCCGAATTCCCTGAGAACTTCACCGCAAGGCTTGAGCTGTCCGACGTCGGAGTCGCTTCCCATCAGGATCCCCACGATCGGCTTCATTTTTTTCCTCCCACACCTTGATGGACAGTTTTGGCTCGATGGCCGATGTCTTTTCGGTAGTACATTTTATCGAAGAAAATTTTCTCGACGGCATGATACGTTTTGGAAAGTGCTTCAAAAATGCCGTTGCCGCAGCCCACCACGTTCAGGACGCGGCCGCCGGCCGTCACGAATTCGCCGTCGACTTTTTTTGTGCCCGCGTGGAAAATATGGATGTCCGGGTTTTCTTTCGCGATGGAAAGACCTGAGATCTTTTTGCCGATCTGATACTCGTCCGGGTAGCCTTCGGACGCGATCACGACGCAGACACAGTCCTCGTCCTTCCATTCGAGCGTCTGGCCAGAAAGACGCTCCTCGACCACCGCGAGAAAAAGCTCCAAAAGATCGTTCTTAAGCCGCGGCAGGATGGCCTGAGTTTCCGGGTCGCCCAGCCGGACGTTGAATTCAAGCACACGGAACCCTTGGGCCGTCATCATGATCCCCGCGTAAAGAAATCCTTTAAAAGGATGTCCGAGCGCCTTGAACTCTTTCACGACCGGAAGGAAAACTTTCTCGAGGATCTCCCGCTCGACCGCCTCGGTCATGACGGGCGCAGGCGAATAAGCGCCCATGCCGCCCGTGTTGGGGCCGTGGTCGCCTTCAAAGATCCTCTTATGGTCCTGGCTCGAGGCCAGAAGTTTTACGTTCGTGCCGTCGGTGATGGCGATGACCGACGCCTCCTCGCCCTCCAGGCATTCTTCGACGACGATCCTTCCGCCCGCTTTACCGAAAACTTTTTTTACCATGTCCAAATGGATGGCCTCCATAGCTTTGGGCATCGAGGTCGCGACGACCACGCCTTTGCCGCCGGCCAGCCCGTCCACTTTGATCACGATGGGCACACCCTTTTTGGCGACGTAGTCCATGGCCTTGTCGGCATGATCAAAAACCTCGAACTCTCCGGTGGGGATGGAAAGCTTCCGCATGAGTTCTTTCGAAAAGACCTTGGAGCCTTCGAGCTGAGCCGCGAACTGCGAGGGACCGAAAACTTTGAGGCCTTCTTTTTGAAAACGATCCACGATGCCTTCGGCAAGCGGCGCTTCCGGGCCGACCACGACGAGGTCGATCGATTCTTTTTTGCAGAATTTGAGCAAACTCTCCTGATCTTTCGCCGCGATGTCCACGAGTTCGGCGACCTCCGCCATGCCGCCATTGCCCGGCGCGACGTAGAGCTTTGTGAGCTTGGGGCTCAGTGAAAGTTTCCAGCAGATGGCGTGCTCTCTTCCGCCGTTTCCTACCACCAATACTTTCATTGGATGGAAACTCCTTCGCCTTTGACGATCTCACCGATCACCCAGGCATGCTCTTTCTGCCGGGTCAGATGACTCGTGATCTTCTGCGCCCTCTCTTGCGGCGCCACGAGCACCATCCCGATCCCCATGTTGAACGTGCGGTACATCTCGGCTGCCGGTGTGTTGCCTTGCTCTTGAAGCCAGCGAAAAACCCTCGGGATCGGCCAACTGCCCATGTGGATCTTGGCGCCGCAGCCTTTGGGCAGGACTCGCGGGATGTTGTCAAAAAAACCTCCGCCGGTGATGTGCGCCATCGAATAGATCGGTTCTTTTTCAAGAAGCGGCAGGATCGACTTCACGTAGATGCGCGTGGGTTTTAGGATCTCCTCAGCGTGCTCTTTCACGAAAGTGTCTTTGAAGACTTTTCTCACGAACGAAAATCCGTTGGAATGGATGCCGCTGGAGGCCATGCCGATGATCGCGTGTCCCGGGCCGGCCTGTTTTCCATCGATGATCTTATCTTCATCGACGACGCCCACCGAGAAGCCGGCCAGGTCAAAATCCCCCTTGAAATAAACTCCCGGCATCTCGGCCGTCTCGCCGCCGATCAGAGCGCAGCCGGCGTCCTGACAGCCTTTGGCAATGCCGCGGATGATGGGCACCATCATCGGTGCGTCGACCTTCCCCACCGCGAAATAATCGAGAAAAAAAAGCGGCTCAGCGCCCAGGGTCAGGATGTCGTTCACATTCATCGCCACGAGATCGATGCCGATCCCCTCGAAACGCCCCGTGAGTTTGGCAAGCTTGAGCTTGGTACCGACGCCGTCGGTGGACGTGACGAGAACGGGTTTCTTGTATTTTTTGGGCAGACGGCAGAGCGCCCCGAAGCCGCCGATGCCGGCCAGAACTTCGGCCCGCCGCGTGGCTCGCGCCAGAGGTTTGATCGCTTCGACAAAGGCGTTGGCCTTGTCGATGTCGACGCCGCTCTGTTTGTAGGTAAGGCTCTTAGAAGTCATGATCGGCCGCATTTCTCCGTATGGAATTTGCCGAGTCCTTCGAAAGGAATGGGGTAATTCCCGCTCCAACAAGCTGTGCAGTAATTTTCTTTGGCGTAGCTCACGCACTTGAGCATTCCCTCGAGCGAGAGGTAGCCGACGGAATCGCATTCGAGGTACTTGCGGATCTCCTCATCCGAATAACGATTGGCGATGAGCTCCTCCCGGGTCGGGAAGTCGATCCCGTACGCGCACGGAAAGCGGTGCGGCGGGCAGCTGATCCTCAAATGCACTTCCTTGGCGCCCGCTTGGCGGAGGCTTTTGACGCGCATCTTGGAAGTAGTCCCGCGGACGATGGAATCATCGACCACGACCACGCTCTTGCCCTTCAAGACCTCTTTGACGAGGTTGAATTTGACGCGCACTTTGAAATCGCGGATCCCCTGGCTCGGCTGGATGAACGTGCGCCCGACGTAGTGATTGCGGATGATGCCCGCTTCCAGAGGAATGCCCGACTGCTGAGAAAAACCCAGCGCCGCGGAATTGCCCGAATCGGGCACCGGGATCACGATGTCAGCGCCCGGCGCGGGCTGCTCGATCGCGAGCTGTCTGCCGAACTTTTCTCGGACCAGATGAACGCTCTCGCCGAAAATTTTGGAGTCCGGTCTCGAAAAATAAACGTGCTCAAAGATACAGTGGGCGTGTTTTTCTCCGGGTTCAGAAATTTTGACCGACCGAATGCCTTTGGTCGTGATGAAAACAACCTCGCCGGGTTCGATCTCGCGGATGGGCTGGGCATCCATGATGTCAAAAGCGCAGGTCTCGGAAGCCACGACAGTCGCGTCGCCGAGCTTGCCGAGCCAGAGAGGCCTGAAGCCTTGCGGGTCGCGCGCGGCGATCAGGGTGTTGTGGGTCAGAAGAACGAGCGAGTAAGCGCCTTTCACCCGGGTCAGCGCCTCGACGACGCCTTCTTCGACGTTCCGAAGCGAAGGCTTGGCCATCAAATGAATGATGATCTCGCTGTCAGTGGTGGTCTGAAAAATAGAGCCATAGGCCTCAAGCTCAGAGCGGAGGATCTCGGCGTTCACGAGGTTGCCGTTGTGGGCGATGGCGATCTCTCCGCGCGAGTAATCAACGAGGATGGGCTGGGCATTCTTGATGTTGCTGGAGCCGGTCGTCGAATAGCGGACGTGACCGATCCCACGGTCGCCGGCAAGGGCTTCCATCGTGCGGCCTTCGAATACCTCCTGCACGTGACCCATGCCTCTGTGAGACGTCATCTTTTTGCCGTCGGACAAAACGATGCCCGCGGATTCTTCGCCCCGGTGCTGAAGCGCGTAAAGACCAAGGTAGGTCAGATAAGGCGCGTCCTTATGGCCGAAAACTCCGAACACACCGCACTTGTCTTTCAGTTCTTCAGCCATTTTTCAATCTCTCTGCCCAGAAACGGGCGTGTTTTGCCATTCCTTTTCGTCCGATAGGTTCCTTTAAAATAACCGGAAGTTTAGTCTGCCACACCTTCAATTCTTCTTCGAGATGCGCGGCCTCCGGCTTTCCTTTTGTGAGAGACCTGATCTCTTGGATGGCCGCGGTCAGTTTTGCCTCGTCGGCGGGACCTTCCGCCAGGCGAGCGAGCGTCTCAAGCGCTTTGCATGCGTCTTGCAATGGCATTTCTCCAAGTAGCTTTGAGGACCGTCAGGGGGGCGCTCACAAGGCCGTTGATCTTAAGCGCCCTGCCGCCGACCTTGCCGATCACTTGATACGGATAAGCGGATGATTTTATCACTTCTTCGACTTTTTTTAAATCATCGGGGCGAACTGAGACCACGACCCTCGACTGGGATTCTCCGAAAAGTAAAGCTTCTTTTGACAAATGACCTTGTGGTAATTCAACGCTTGCCCCTATTTCCTTTTCTTCCTCAAGAATGCAGGACTCGGCCACCGAAACCGCGAAGCCGCCCTCGGAGCAGTCATGAGCCGAGCGAAGCAGTCCGTGCTTGGCCAGAGTCGTCAGAAGATCGGTGAGCGACTTGGCGCGATCGAGGTCGAGCCGCGGCAGGCGGCCGGATTTGACGCCGAAAATAACTTTAAGAAATTCTGAACCACCGAGTTCCTCCAGGGTTTCCCCGAGAATCAGCACCGCGTCTCCTTCTTCTTTAAAGGAAGACGTAACAGGCGCGTAGCCTTCGATGAGCCCCACCATGCCGATCGTCGGCGTAGGATCAATGGCGCCTTTTGGATTCTGATTGTATAAGGAAACATTTCCGCCCGAGACCGGCGTGCCGAATTTGAGGCAGGCATCGCGCATGCCTTCGATGCATTTTTTGAGCTGCCAAAAGATCTCGGGGTTGTGCGGATTACCAAAATTAAGGCAGTTGGTGACCGAAAGCGGCACCGCGCCCGAGCAAGCGACGTTGCGGGCGGCCTCGGCGACGGCGATCTTGCCGCCCTCGTAGGGATCAAGATAGCAGTAGGTCGAGTTGCAGTCGGTCGAGATAGCCAGATATTTTTGGGTGTCTTTGATGCGTATGACCGACGCGTCGGACCCGGGGAGAACGACGGTGTTGGTCCGCACCATATGGTCGTACTGGCGGTAGATCCATTCTTTGCTGGCAACCGTCGGGGAATCGAGAAGCTTGAGAAGGACCGCATTCAGATCTCCCGGACTTCCGAGAGACTTCGGATCGAAACTTTGGACCGCTTTGAGATACGAAGGTTCTTTTTCTTCACGAACGTAGACAGGGGCATCATCGGCCAGGCGCTTGGCGGGGATCTCGGCGACGGTCACGCCTTTTTCTTTGACGCGCATGAGAGCATCATCCGTCACAAAACCGATCTCCTCCGCGTGGAGGTCCCATTTTTCAAAAATTCTTTTAGCTTCGGCTTCGCGGCCTTTTTTCAAGATAACGAGCATGCGCTCCTGCGATTCGGAGAGCATGATCTCGTAAGGCGCCATGCCCGTTTCGCGCTGGGGCACTTTGGCCACGTCGATCTCGATGCCCGTATTGCCGCGTGAAGCGGTTTCGCAAGTAGAGCAGGTGAGCCCCGCCGCGCCCATGTCTTGGATGCCCACGACGGCGCCGCTTTTAAGAAGCTCCAGGACCGCTTCCAGAAGAAGTTTTTCGAGAAAGGGATCCCCGACCTGGACCGCCGGACGGTCTTTTTCGGACTCGGCGGTGAGGTCTTTGGAAGCGAAGCTCGCTCCCCCCATCCCGTCGCGGCCGGTGGCGGCGCCGAGATAAAAAACGGGATTGCCCGTGCCTTCCGCCTTGGCCCTCACGATCTCTTCCTTGCGAGCGAGACCGAGCGCGAATGCGTTCACGAGAGGGTTGCCTTCATAACTTTCATCGAAATAAATTTCCCCGCCGATGGTCGGCACTCCCATGCAGTTGCCGTAATGCGCGATGCCGGCGACAACGCCCGATAAAAGTCTCTTGGTGATCTCTGAATCAAGCTTGCCGAAACGAAGCGAGTTCATCGAAACAATGGGCCGCGCCCCCATCGTGAAAATGTCGCGGAGGATCCCGCCGACGCCCGTGGCCGCTCCCTGAAACGGCTCGATGGCGGAAGGATGGTTGTGTGACTCGATCTTGAAAGCGATCACCCATCCGTCGCCGATGTCGACGACGCCGGCATTCTCTTCACCGGCTTTGACGAGCATCCGCTGGCCGTCCTTAGGAAGGAGCTTCAGAACATTTTTTGAATTCTTGTAAGAGCAGTGCTCGCTCCACATGACGCTAAAGATGCCGAGCTCAGTGATGTTGGGTTCGCGGCCGAGGATCTTTTTGATCTCCTCATACTCGGACGGCGTCACGCCGTGGCGGGCGATGATCTCGGGAGTGATCTCAATGACTTGGGTTTGCGTGGTCATGCGGTTTGCAGGATCGAGTGAAAAATTCCAAGACCGTCAAGCGAACCCATTTCTTTTTCGGAAGCGCGTTCGGGGTGCGGCATGAGACCAAAAACGTTCTTGGACTTATTGACGATGCCGGCGATATTGCGGGCCGATCCGTTGGGATTAGATTCGGGTGTGGTTTGCCCCTCGGCATCGCAGTAGCGGACTAGGACCTGATCATTTTTCTCGAGATCCGCCAGCGTGGCCTCATCCGCAAAATAGTTGCCGTCCCCGTGGGCGACGGGAACGCTCAACACTTGGCCTTTTTTCAAATTCCGCGTAAAGGGATTGTCGGTATTTTCAACACGGAGATGGACGAATTTGCAGATGAACTGAAGCGAATTGTTCCGGAGCATGGCGCCGGGCAGAAGCCCGGCTTCGAGAAGGATCTGGAAGCCGTTGCAGATGCCGATGACGAGTTTGCCTTTTTCGGCGTGGCGTTTCACTGCATCCATCACCGGCGAAAAGCGCGCGATGGCGCCCGTCCTCAAATAATCACCGTAGCTAAAGCCGCCGGGGAGGATCAGGCAGTCGAACTTGGAAACGTCGTTTGTCTTGTGCCAGATAAACTCGGTGTCGAGACCCAGGACGTTCTTTAGGACGTGATGGCAGTCATGATCGCAGTTGGAACCCGGAAAAACAACAACCCCGAATTTCATCAACTGAGTTCGTAACGGTATTCTTCGATCACCGTGTTGGCTAGAAGTTTCTCGCACATGGTCTTGATCTTGCCTTCGGCCTGTGTTTTATCCAAGGCGCCGAGCTCAAGTTCCACGTACTTCCCCATCCGGACGTCTTTGACCTCCGGGAAACCCATCGAGCCCAGGGCCTGATGAACGGCCTTGCCCTGAGGGTCCAGCACCGATCTTTTGAGCGTGACGTATACTTTGGCTTTCATCACTTGGATCCTTTCCCTAAAACTCTTTGAAAAATTGTTTTGACGTGCTTCAAGTGATAGTCGAGGTTGAATAACTCTTCTATCTCTTTTCCCGAGAACTTCTCGCGGATCTCTTTGTCTTCCAGGAGAAGCTCTTTCAGATTGAGACGCTTGTCTTTCCAGACAAGCAGGCTGTATTTCTGCACCCACTTGTAAGCGTCGTCGCGAGAGAGGCCTTTGTCGATCAAAGCCAAAAGGACGCGCTGGGAGAAGATGAGGCCGCGGGTCTTCCAGATATTTTCGAGCATGTTCTCCGGATAAACGTGCATGCCCTCAAGGATCGCTTTGGCTTCGGAGAGCATGAAATGCGCCGCGATGAAAGAGTCGGGAAGAATGATGCGCTCGACGGACGAGTGCGAGATGTCTCGTTCGTGCCAGAGAGCGATGTTTTCGAGTGATGCGAGGGCATTGCCTCGAAGAAGCCGCGCCAGACCCGTGATGCGTTCGGAATTCACGGGATTGCGTTTATGCGGCATGGCGCTCGAGCCGGTCTGGCCTTCGCTAAAGGGTTCCTCTAATTCCAGAGTTTCAGTTTTTTGAAGGTGGCGGATCTCGGTGGCCAACTTTTCAAGCGAACCTCCCAGGATCGAGAGCGTGGTCATCACTTCCGCGTGGCGGTCCCGTTGAAGGATCTGGTTGGACACGGGTGCCACTTTGAGTCCCAGGATCTTAAGCGTGATCTTTTCGACGCGCGGATCGATATTGGCGTAGGTGCCCACGGCGCCTGAAATTTTGCCAAACGAAATATTTTCACGGGCGGCTTCGAGACGCACGAGGTTTCTTTTGAATTCTTCGTAAAAAAGAAGGGTCTTGAGACCGAGAGTCACGGGCTCCGCGTGAACGCCGTGCGAGCGGCCCATCATGGGCAGATTCCGGTATTTGAAGGCGGCTTTTCGAAGGACGTTGATGAAGTCTTTTGTGCTTGCGATCACCAGATCCAGCGCTTGGCGGATCTGAAGGCTCAAAGCCGTATCGAGAACGTCGCTTGAAGTCAGACCCTTATGGATGAAGCGGGCGTCTTTGCCGACATGGAGTCCCACGCTTTTAAGGAAAGCCGTGACATCATGTTTTGTAACTCTTTCAAATTCATTGACTTGTGATAATTTAAAAGCGGCTTTCTTGCGGATGTTCTGGGCGGACTTCTTGGGGATCAGGTTAAGCTCAGCCATCGCTTCGCAGGCGGCGACTTCGACCTCAAGCATCACCTTAAAGCGGTTTTCTTCGGTCCAGATCTTGCCCATCTCGGGCAGTGTGTAACGGCTGATCAACTAAGTAGCTCCCCGGAAAGAAGTTAGATTATATCAAACTTCCCCCGAAGTGCAAAGATTCTAACAAAAAAAGAATTAAAACCTAACGTGTCCCTTTTTGACCAATCCGGACCACGTCCGGAATCGCTATTTGGGACGTGGTCCGCTTTGTGGAAAAAGGGACATGTTAGAAAATAGAGACTTTGGCGAAATTATGCGGCGCGGAGGACTTGTTTGTTGGAGAGGAGCGCTTCGTGGATCTTGGTGTCGACGATCGGGCCGATGATGTAGATCCAGCCAAAATTGGTCTGAACCTGTCTGAGGTTTCCAAGATAGGAAGTGGTAAAAGCACTTTGAGGGAAGATCACCATGAGCTCGGCAAAAAGAATATCCGCCGCGGAGAAAATAGCGCCGTTTTCATACTGGACGCCCAGAACTTTGAGACTGTCTTTGAGCGTCTGAGAATACGCGGCTGATTGCTGGAACTCTTTATAACCGACGCGCTCGATTTGGTTCAGCTCCGCGCCCACTACGAAATGACTGATGTGCTTCAGCTCAAAACCTTTTCGCTGAAGTCCGGCAAGGGTCGACTCAATGATCGTGCGGTTAGACTCAACCTGCTGGACCATGACTTCGACCCAGCCGGTCGACAGGGCTTCGAGCTGATTGATCTGCACGCTCGTCAATTCACCCTCGTGCGTCAACACGAGCACCAAATGAGCGTCTTTGGCTTTGGCAACCTGGTTCAACTGACTGAGCAGTGCCAGAGAATCTCTGGCGTCAAGTTTGACAGAGCTTAAGAACGCCTGCGCCGGTATGGTCAAAGGCAGAACGGACCGAGTTGAGGTGTTAAAAATGATCTGGCCGAGATCGCCTAAAAGCCCGGTCCAGAGGCGTCTCGCCCTACCATTGTCAAATTGCTGTAACAGTCTTCGTACATCATCCTGAGGAATAGTTCTTAAGATGCTGTCCACATTGTAAGGATCGGAATCGGCCAAAGAAAGAGGCACGGTGATTTTCACATCAGAGCTCGAAGCCAGACGCTGGGCCTGCTCAATGCGATCTTTATGTACCAGAGCCTGGAATTCGCTGACTGAAAAGCGTTGTACTTCGGTAGAGCCAATATTTTGAATGATCTGATCGGTCGTCAAATTGGCTTCGAACCGAGAGATCGAGATTGAAACTTCATCGTTCTGACGCACGAATGTGGAAGTAAAACCACTGAGCACGGGACCAAATGGAGTGTCCGAAATTAAGACAGGAGCCGTGAAGGGAATTGTGCTGATCGAAGACGAAATGGCGCCTCCTATCTTACGACTCACAACAGCCGGCGATTCCACAGCAGCCTGGGCCGACGGCGCTGCAAGACGGGCGCCGCTCCGCTCACTGCCGGGCGGCGGCGCATTTTCCAGATTTGCGAGGTTAAAATTATCAACAACGTCTTTGACGTTCACCGTTGTCGATGGCGTGCTCACCAACAGTTGATCCAACGCATCTCTAACTCCACGGGCAATTTTTTCCAAAGTCTCTTGGTTAGCGTCACGGACTTCTGTAAAAACGCGGGCATGGTATCCCACGGGATGTATGCCTTTTTCATAAACGCTCACCAAAACGCCTTCAGACACACTCACAGCCGAAACAACCACTCTGGGATTTGTATTAGTTTCGAATCTTGCCGCCAACCGCGCGGGGGAAACGTTTGCCATCTGTCCAAACTCCGCGCTTTCAACTGAGTCGTCGGCGGGTGCCGGCACGATTTTTTTGGCATAGAATAAATGCGTGGGTCCGGTAGAAATCTGCTTTGCGCCTTTTTCTGTCAAATCCGGATAATACGTGTGGTTTGTGGACTCTTTAGTCCCCACCGTCCCGTCCCTTAAGGAAACCTCGATGCCTCCCGGAGTCTGGTGCAAGATCAAAGCGGCATGCCGGTTGGACACGGTTTCGCCGTTGATCACGATATCGGACGAAGGATGGCGGCCGATCGTGATGATCTTAAGATTCGTTCTGGATCCGTCCGGACCGTTGGCTTCGAGCCAATCATGCAGGCTCCGCCTGTAGACAAATTTTCGGTCGATATACTTTCTGAAGACTTCCACATATCCAAAACGGCTGATCCGGACGATAAATGTCTGAGTCGGATTCGCCACTGAAAAGGATTTCTGGTCACTGTCGTCAAATTGAAGATCCGGATCTTGGACCTTGCGCGGGCGGTTCGTTTCCTGACGATAAGCTTGTCTCCAGTGTTCCGTCAAGATCGGTCTCAGCTGCTCCACGAATGCGCCGGGTTTTTCGGCAAGAAACTTCAGGGCGGGATGACCCATCTTTTGAGTCAACAAGGAAGCTTTGATGACGATCCGGTGCGACAATGGCTGATCTTCAGACACTAAATTGGAAGGAACGGGTTTAAAGGCAATCGCGACAAACGCGTTGTTTCCGCCGTGCGGGTCTTCATAAGGAAATACGTTGAAATCCTCGTAATCATCGCTGAGCCTGAGATCTTCCAATCGATGGATATCTTTTGTCTCATCTTCATCCAGCGCCGTCAAAAAACCCTCAAAGAAATCTCTCCCTATCGTCTCACGTTCAAGGAAGAGACTGGTATCGTCATGGGATAAGGATGCCATAGATAACCGCGCGGCGGCGTGGGATCCGGCATCTTGGAATTTAGCGACTAAGACCGACGTAACGTTCTTCACTGCGATAGTTTGCGCACCAGCCGAGTCTTGATAGAACAGTCTCTTATTGTCCGGACTGAGCCCCGAAAAAGTGACGTCGCGGATCGGTTCAGGATTGCTAAATCTTCCGATCGCCGCTAATGTGTCGCCGGCTTGGATCTGTTTCAGTTCGACCCCTTTTAAGAACGTTTCTCTGTTGAATGGACTGGCGGGGATCCCGTGAGACCACGCGAAGGAAGGATCGATGTCAAAAATGACTTCATCACCGTCATTGATCAGTCTGGTGACATCCAGCTTTCTCCTATCGTCGATCCCCCCACCTCCGATGCCCATACTATAAAAACTGACGGGATTAGACGCTTCGGTCGTGCGAATGTGAAAACTGGAAAGCTTATAAATAACTTCACCTTTTGTATAGCCTCCGCCTAGGATCTCATTTCCCGCGATAAGCCTGGCAAGCTGCATGACGGTAAGCGCCTGATCGATGTTGCTGGCAAGAGAAGCAAGCCCTCCCGCAGGAACTTTGACGCGGCGGCCATTCACGATAATGTTCAGAAATTTTCCGGCATGAACGCTGCCGACATGGATCTCGGCTTCCAGCGTGATCTCTTCCACAGGCGCTGCCGGAGCCGAGAGCCGCGCGGCGGATTGGGAGGCGATGACCGCGGCGGTGAGGGCCGCGCCGATGCCGGAGCCGTCGGAGATCTTATGGATGTTGATATAGGAATCAACATATTCAGCATCGAATATTTTTCTTAAAGTATTTAACATTATTTTCTCGTAACCGGGATAAGAATTTATAACTGTTCCGTCCACGGCGTACCCAACGGGGATTTCGGGAGTGTCCATGCCTTGCTTATCTAGTAAGATCGCGGCAAAGCCCTGAGCGGCCAACTGCGCGGAACGCGTGACGATGGCGTCCGCGTGCCCAGAAACCACAGCAAGATCCACGGCAGTAGCGCCCTCTATGCCCCAAGTATGATGAACCCAATTAGTGGCAGCCGCCACACCATTAGGGCTTTTAAGATCCCAGGCTGCGATCTCCGAAAGATGCTCCGTTCGAATCCCACCGTATGTTTCGTCATGCTCAAAATCCCGGTCCCGGATGACGTCTGAAGACCGTCCTTGGAATAGTCCTTCGTTTTCAATAAGATGGGTGAGCGTGAGCCCCAGGAGAGGCCCCAGATATTTTCCTGAGATCGCTTTTTCCAAGAGCTGTTCCCCTGGATTGGATGAAAGTCGGTCCAATTCCTTGTCAAAATCGTTCCTTTTAAAATGTGAAGACCGAGCCATTTCAAGATTCACGGATTCTCCGCCTTTGGAGCGAATGGAGGCATTGTGTCCGGTTCCGAATATTCCGCCCGCGATCGTATCCGGATGCAAAAACTCACCGATGAGCCGCGTGGACTCGGTGTCATTGGGGCCGGCATTGATCACGATATTGCTCGCGCCAAGCTGCGATAGATCGTTTTGAAGAAGCTCAATGATGTCATCACCTACATCTTGGCCGCGCAAAAGATCGTTGAAATCAAATCCTTTGACGCTGGTATTCTTGACCACCCGAGCAGATCCCACCCCTTTATCACGATTGCTTGAAAAACCGAAAGATAAGCCCAAAAAGTATTTTTGTCCTTGGTCCAGATTCTCGCGGGCATAAGCGGCGATCTTTTCGGCGGTAAATCTCACCATCGTTCTCCCGCTTTTTTTTAGCTCATCGCTCCATTTAAGAGTGCGATCGCGCTTTTGATTCCACTCAGGAAGAAGGTCGATCGTCTGGTCGCCTTTCAGTTTGATCCCTCCGATCCTAAGATTGGTCCCTCCCCAATCTGCGTAAAGAAATGTGCCTTTTTCTTTGCCGGTAGGGACGGGAACATCTGTGCGATAATCCGCCAGATTTGAATCCGCCGTACCGCGCTGCTGGATCTCCCCTAAAAACCGCATCACTCCATCTCCCAGATCCGCCTCACCTATACGGAAAAGATCCTCCACCCCGGTCAACCGCGCGGCGGCGATCTCAGTCAGGATGCTGTTGGTTTTTTCAAGTACTCCCGCTTCCGCTTCTTCGGTCGATCCGCCGATGTGGTGGGTATAAGTCACTTTGCTATGTTCTTTAAGAGCGGCTAATTTTGGAACTTCGTCGACGATGTACTCGGCGTTCGACTTAGGGGCATCCAGTAAGCGCAGAAGCTCCTCTTCTCTGACCAGCTCTCGTCTGTCCGGATTGATGAGGGCCTTTAACCCTTTATTTTGGATCATCAGGTCAATGGCTTCGGCGTCTATCATCCCCGCGTTCACATTTTCAGGTCCGAGGCCTGTAATGAGAACGATATAATTGGCGGTCTTGTAGATCTCTTCTTTAGTGGCCACTCGATAAGTCGTCTTTCCCTCATAATCCGCGTTCGGTCCCGTTGGTCCCGACTGCTCCAGGCTTCTGGAGTTAAGCAGCACATTCATGCCCAGATTCCTTGCCGCGACGGCTATCTCTTCCCCGATGTCGCCGCTGGCGCCGATGACGGCGATCGTCTGGCCTTTCAGTTCTTCAAGAGTCTTAAAATTAAGATTCTTAAACAATTGCGTAGCTCTCAAGCGCTGTTCAAATTGATCAGGCTCCGGTAGAGCTTCTATCTTCTTATTTGAAGCGGCTATAAAGGTCTCAGGAGATAAGAAAACCTTTTGAGGCACCTGATCAAACTCTGAAGTGGAACTACCCTGCATGACGGATCCGATGGCCCTCAGCGTCCAGGCCGTGATGGACTTGGCGGAACCTTTTGTGCCGCGGATAGTGATCCCCTTCTCTTCCAAAAGCCTTTTGGAAGCGGTGATGTTGTTGAGACCGTGACCCAAGCGAATGATGTGCTTTAAACGCGGCAGTTGTTTGACAAGGTCATCATCCACAACAGTCGCGGACCGGACGAGTAGCACGACGGGATTTAGTTTAATAATCTCATTTCTTTTCTCACTGACGTCCTTGATATTCGCCACGCTCTGGACTCCGGGGATGGAAAGCTCAGAAACTTTGACCTTATCCGCTGCGACAATATCCTCACCCGCGAGCGCCAAGCGTGCGGCGGTAAGCGCGTACTGTTCAGCCATCTCTGCGGGCGGCACGTAGGTTTTATCGGGCAAACCGTTCTTATAATATTGTTGGTAAACTTCCCATTGCATTTGCATCACTTGTTCTTCATTGGAATATTTTTCCGGTACATACAACTGATGGAGATTTGTAATGTCGCCGGAATAGTTGCCAAGCGCGGAGGCGTAACGCGCCAATAAGAGCTTGTCTTTGCCCATCGCGTAAGCTTTGGACTTCGCGTCCGTGCCGGACGGACGGATCTCCAGCACTTTGTCCGGAAATTCAAAGAAAACTCCGTCTCCGACAAAAGAGATATTTGACAGATCAAGGAAAGGCAACCCTTCTTTGGCAAATAACTCGTTCAAGGTCACCCGGACCTGCTCAAGCGTCGTAGCTCGGTCTTTGAACGCCAGCGCCATGCTGAGGAAAAATACGTAATTTTTCGTGCGTTTCTTTTCTCCCTCGAGTTTATCTCTGTCCAATACATCAGGATCCGGTTCACTTTGGTTGTAATAGACGACGTCCTCACGCACGTCAAAGCGCCCCTGAATATCATTGTTCTCGAATAACTCAAAAAGATAATCGGAGAGCATCTTACTTTGGTTTTCCAGATGGGCCGTCATTGCGGCTTGGATCACAAGCATCTCGCCGTCGCTTTTTTCCCTCATGGCGATGGCTTCGCGTCCGTTGAAACTTTTGATCAGTTTCTCAGGTCCTATCACGGCGCCGCCTGATTCCTCACCCGCAAAAAGCATGCGCGGCTGAACACCCAGGTCGACCGTGCGGCCAAAAACGTCCGTCACGATCACAGGCTCATTCGGCGCTTTTTGCAACTGCGCTTCGATCTTTCTTTGCATGGCAGCGATCTCTTTAAAACCCACCGGGACATTCAAAACATTGACGCCGTTCTTCTGGGCCCACTCCCTCCAGGCCGCGGAGGAGGCGGTCGTCATGATGATGAACCGGGGATGATCGTCCCACAACCCGGCGGCTCTTAAGGACTCCGCTTGATAAGCCATCGTCATAAAAAAGGATTGATTGGGAGAATAAAGCGCGAGGATGCGCTGGTCGTCCAACGTCAGATAATCTACACCGACTTTTTCCAAAAATCCGGCGCGAGCTCTAGACTCGATCTGGGCGGTTACCAGTCGATCTCCGTCAGGATCTCCCATGAGAATCGTCGTTCCTACCGGTTTGTTTTGTAAGAGCTTATCATACCCCATCCGCTCCATCACCGGAATAGAAACGACCTCGCCTGTTTTCTTATCGCGCTTAATGATCGTCGCGTCTTGAGAGTGGTCTATGATCTTTCCCTCTTTTTCTTCTTTACCGATCCCATGAAAGAAGGAGTCCTGTTCAGTCCTCATCCATTCGAAGGAACCGTCGATACCGAGGTCCTCTAAAATAGGCTCTGTCGTCCGATGGAGCGCCCCGCCCACGTTGTCTACAAGGATCTTGTTCTTAACACCGCGGATCCGTTCTAGATTCACGTCGGTCGCGACGCCGTTTCGCAAATATTGCGCATAAAGCTTGGTGCCGTCTTCAAGTCTTTCCATCAAGGATCCGTCGATGAGAGGATCATCCGCGGCGGCTATCTCAAATTCGTATTTGCCCGTACTTTGCACCGTATTAAAAATTTCACGGATCTTGCCCACAAAACGCAGTGATTCTTCCGGCAGATATTGGCTACCCTCCGGGTCGATGTCCTTGGTGGCAAAAAACGAACTGTTCGCATGAGACGATGTCCCAAATTCGGCGCCCGCCAGATCCAGCATGAACGTCAAAAAGGAAGTCATCCAGATCGTAAGGGTCTTGCGCAAATTCGGCAAATAAGTGCGTATCCCCTGCGCCGCTTGGATCCTGGCGACAAGCTCCACATACTCGGGGGTGTTGTACCGCACTTCACCGGCCGCCATTTTTTGGAGTTTGGCGCCGTGGTAGAGCTCCTTGGCTGCCAGCGCTTTGCCCAGCGTCGCCAATGCCACCCCCACCTGATTCACGCGAAAACGAGTATCCCAGGGATATAGAACGTTCTGAGAGGAGCGGATACCGGCCGTCGCGACCTTCGCTTCTTTTTCATAGTCTTTAAGCCACTTCAAAAGACCCAAACCGTCAGGGTTGGTCACGGCATCGTACTCTTCCAAATGTCGCGGCAGCAGCGTTACTTGAATACGGCCTTTATCGTTCCGAATATCAAATAGCAACGGCTTTTTGACGTGCTCAGGCGAACTCGCTTCAACCTGCCGGATGAACTCTTTTTCCAATTCCGGCCGAGTCGGCCCCAACTGAGGTGCCAACCGCGCGGCGGCTAGTTTGGTGATAGATCTAAGCTGCCTTTGGGCTTCGCGGCGGGATTTTTGGGTGACGGCGGGGCTTTTGGCGTTTATGACTGAGTTAAGTTTCGTTTGGAGAACCTGTTCCCCGCGAGGTTCGCGGACTTTGGAGTCTTTCTCTACGATCTTGGAATACTTTTCGGCTTGCTGGATGATGTCTTGGGCGATGAAGTTGTCCGTCACGGGCGGATTCCAGAGAAAATCTAGCCCGGTCATTTTGTCGCGACGGTAAATGTCGGCGGCGTAGTTGATCACGTTTTCTCCAACATTGCCGCCGCTTAAGACAAGGCCGATGACTTTCTTTTGACCGTCAGGACCCGGTTTCAAAAGATGCCACTGCGAAGGATCCGACATGATCCAATAAAGGCGCGCGAGGGTCACGGCTGAAGTGGGCTCAACCTTGTATCCGGCCGTACGAAGATCAATGAATGCTTTATAAACCAGCGGTTCCGGAATACGCCCGAATTCAAGAAAATCTCTACCAAGAGCTTTTTGTATCCTGCGGACAAAGGACTGCGGCGCTTGGATAGCCATGCCGCCGCCTATACCCGCCACGGTCGTCGTGGAAGTATTGGCAAAAATTTTGATGAACTGGCCAAAGAGTCGAGCGATGTAATACGCCAATAGTGCCATACCGCCCGCGGGCCCTCCGCCGCCAAGAGGAATGCCTACTTGATCGAGGCGTTTAAAACCTAATTTTTTTGCGCCTTCCCATAGATTATGCAGCATAGACGCGCCGCCCAAGACCATGCTCTCGTCATTGGAAGGCCGGATATGCGCGATCTTGTCTTTGGGATCCTTTTGATTGTGAATTTTCGTGAAATCGTCAAGACTGCTGAGAGTCAAATTGATCTCTAGCAGGTCTTTATTCAACTTCTTCTCGCTCTTTCCCCGGAACATCCCAAGTTTCTTGGCCTCTTTGATAAAATCGGGTATCTCAAGAATACCTCCGAAAGTATCGCCATACTGTTTTTCGATCTTTTTCTTTTTCTCGTCATCAAGGCCGGGGTGAGCCACCATGACGACGATCAGATCTTTAGGCAAAAGGCCCAGATCTTTCAGAAGATTGACGGTAAAAAGAAGCCCCTGGATCGCGTTGCCTGAAGAATTGATGTAGACGCGCTTGATGCGGTCTTTCCCACGAAATAATTCCAAGTTCTCCATGAAATAGTTGAAAAACTGCCGGCGCTTGTAAGAGCCGGTGATCGTAGGCTTACCATCGTTTCTTTGGTATTCCAAAGATGCGATCAGATCAAAATCTTCGCCAGTCTCTGCAATAAATTGCTTGACGGTACCCAACCGGTTCCTGAGATCCACGACCGGCGCTTCGCCCTCGCCGCTGTCCCAAAGAAATCCGTGGACACGATGGATGCCGTCCCAGATCCGTCTCAGTGAGAACAAGCGCAAAAGAGAGCGGAGCGTCTTCTTGTCACCGGCAGGCTCCACCTCGCGCAGAACTCCCTCCGGCAGACCATCCTCCTCGCTCCAAGTGGCATGAAAAAGCTTCAGAAATTTCTTGGCATACTCCAATTTATCGGATGCGTTGCCCATCTTGTATTTCTCGATATGCCGCACCGCTGCTCCAAAAGAAAGCTTCTCAATGCCTTCCAACCTTTTGACGACCGCATAGAGTCTATTGAACGTCCCGGCCTTCTCCACTTCGACCAATAGTTTTTTGACTTGGTTCTCGACGGGAGCCAACCCTGCCTGGTCGGCAGACAGGCGCGCGGCGGAATCTGGTTTGGCTCTCTTTGAAAGGGGAACAAAATTCGCGTGTCGGAGAACCCAATAAGCGGCTTGAGGGCCCGTCAAACCGATCGCTTTTTTGGTGCTGATCACACCGGGTGGTAAATTTCTGACGTCGTCACCAACATGGATGCCGTTGTACCTGGCCAATGCCGCGTCCGCGCGGCCTTTTTGGGGCTGGTCCAGGAGTTTTAAAATCTGGCTTTCATTTAAACCATAGCGTGCTTTGATGAATTTTTTGGGACGCGCTTTGTCAGTGACCCTTGGAAGGATGGAAAGGACATGCTCGCCACCGTCCATGACTTTGAGATCAAGACCAGATGGCCGCAAACTGCGGAGGGCAAGCTGGATCTTTTGGATCAGCTTGTTTCTCTCTGCGCTGCCTGGCGGCGCATGGATATAAACATTCACTTTGCCATCCATTTTCTCCACTACTGCGTCTTCGGTTGAAACAATGGTTCCGGAGGCCAGAAGAGCATCAATCACTTTGTTTTGATCTAAATCGGAAAATGACAGGTTAAAATTGGTGAATTCTTCTTTTGAGGCAAAATCCATTCCACCCAATCCTGAAGCCCAATACACTTCAAGCCGCGCGTCCTTTGGTTGGCTCGTCTTGGCAAGAATCTCTTCCGCATAGGCCTTGGCTTTCTGCGGCCTGCGATTGGTCGTGGGCGCCACCAACACGCCTCTGTCGGCAAGCTGGGCCAAACGGCGCACGTTAGCGCGATGATAACGCACAAAACCCCTGGCAACTTTTCCAGTCGCCTGGTTTGTTTTAGTCACGGTCCCATCCAGATCTGTCATCACCGCTGAAATCGGCCTTGCCAATACGTCTTGAAGCCGTCGCCATTCCGCTCTGTCTTTGACTTTGAATGAAGCGAGCCTTGCCCCTGCCAAACTCGAACTGAGCGAGCGGGTCTTTCGTAAAAAATGATCGAAAGATCTCCACGAAAAAGGATCTATGGCCGGCGACTCAAAACCTTTTCGGTCGTAACTTTGCTGGTATTTCTCTTGAACGGAATCGCGGACCTCGCTATTGGTCATCTCATCAATCACGTTGGGGTTATCGAGCAACTCTTCGTAGAAAATTTTCAACAGTTGGTAGAATTTGTTGAATTTATCGGGGTACGCATCGACCAAGAGAGTCGTCCATAAGAGTTGCGGCGTGCCATTGTCCGTGCGGATGTGGTCGAAATAAGACCGGCTTGTCTGTTCAATAAAATAAGCCGTATACACGGAGCGCATATGGCTCAGCCGCTCTTTGAAAAGCGCCGGATGCTCCACGTCCCAGTTGCGAAACTGGATCATTACCGGGACGATATCCACTTTTTCACGGGCAACGGCTTTCAGGTAGTCCGGCAGCCGGCTGAGAGGCGTTCTTTCGCGCCCGGGAAGAACGGTTTCAAAATGGTTTTGATAAAAGCCCTCTAAAATCTCTTGGCGCTGCAGCTTGTCGTTGGCGATGTTATTGCCCCATGTCTGCAAGACTCTCTTTCGGTAATACGGCTTAAAAGCTTCGGGGATTTGCGCCTGCACATCAGAACTCAAATAAATGATCTCGATTTCAGAACCGGCGATGTATTCCTTCCCATAAAGCTCCAAGGCTTCGGGCCCCATGATGAGGTTCGCTTCAGGACTCACCACGGTCACGATCATTTGGCCGTGCACCGGTAAGATCCGCCGGTGCGCCAAAGAAGGCTTGGCATCTACCACACCCCGTCGGTGCATTTCAATCTCTTGGGCGATAAAGCCGTCTATCCAGTGCTCGCCTTCTTGAGTGCTCGCCTGATCGCCCTTTTTTGCCAAGACGTTCAAGCGGTCCGTTACCAATTCTCCCTTATTCCAAACCGAAACTTTTCCAAAACGCTTCCGGCCCGCGTTGACGGTCGTGACAAATCCGAGCCCCGACAAATCCACAACCGTGTTGCCGCCCATCACGGAGTTCATGCGCTTAAAAAGCTGCCGATTGCGCTCGACGGCCGCGTCGGACAAAGAAGAACGGCCTTCTTCCACGTGAAATAGAAAATCACCGACCTGATATTCCTCTAAGCCGTCCACTGTCCGGACTCTCGTAATGGAACCTTTCAAATCAACTAAGAGTTCCAAAAGTTTCGGGACAATGAGATTCTCGCGCTGCCACTCGTCGATCTTCTCGGGCTGAATCCCCAATTGCCTTAAAAGGCTCTTATAGGCTGGCCATTGTTCCCGTCCGTAATGCACTAAACGTTGGATCGATTCCGCCAAGTCGGTCGTATTGACCTGAATGATGCCCTGAGCCACCCCCGAGGGGACCGATAGCTCCTCCTCGGTACCCGCACGTTCCCAAAAGCGTGCCGCATTATCCAGTTGCTGAGACGGCGTTCGGCCGCGCTCTGCGCTCCGGCCCCAATCACGGGTCCAGCGCACGATCCTTGGAGCGCGGTAATTGAGCGCCACATCAAACAGGCCGCTATGGCGGACAAATTTGCCGTCTTGCAGGCGCAGATAAGCAAACTGCCCGTCAAAAACCACAGGGGTGCCGGCCCGTACAAATTCTTTGAGCGGCTTTGCCTTACGAAGTTCATCGGCTTTAGAAGGATCTTTTACGAGTTCCAACTCAAAATTGGCCTCGGGATTCAAATGATCTTGGCCCGCAGGAATGCGGGTGTGTACTTTAGCCCGGTTGCCTGGCAGCAAATCAATTTCGTGCTCGGTCAGGCGCTCGACAGGGACTGTATCTCCACTTTCATTGACCGAGATGATTTCCATAGACTGAAAACCAATGACCAGCCGGCCATCTTCCAAACGGATGCGAAACTTGGTTGAGCCAGAAATGAAAACTCCGGTATCCGAGGTTGGGTTGGCGCGTTCTTCGGCCAAATTCTTGGGCTCTTTGCCCGGAAGCAAAAGGATTTCCTCATGAGTAAAGGTACGGTTTCCTTTTTTATAGCCGATGCGAATGGTACGGTTACCGTGATGGATGACCACAGCGCCTTTGGAGTCCAGAGATATCATCAAGTTGCCGCCGGTAGCGTCATCAAACGAAGGCTTGAGGATAGACTTGCCATTACGAAGGCTGTCCAGCATGCGATCCCGGATCTCCCACTGAAATTTGCCCTGAAGGCCGTTGCCTCGAAGATTCACGGGATCTCTTTGGATCAGCGTGTTGTCTTCTTTGAGTACCAACACTTCAGATCCGGTTTGCTTGGCCACGGCTTCGGCAATGTATTTACCACCCTCTGATTTTCCGGCGCCGGGTGGTCCGGATTGGCCGATCAAGGTGGATTTGCCGGTTTTGGACTTCTCATCATAAATCTTTTTAATACGGCTCAGTGCGCCTGTCTGGGGATCCAACACGGCCAGCTGGAAAGGCTCCTCTTGCACCAGACGCTCAAGCTCCTGCTGGGTATGCTCATTGATAAGACCCGCGGTAGGCGCCACAGCGGCGGCCAATTCATGACGAAGGGTTCGCTGTGTTGCCGTCTTTTTTCGCCCCGCATAAGAATCTGCCTCAGTCCGCTGTTTAGCATGGCGAATCTGTTGATTCAGATGCCGGATAAGCTCAACCGAGGGCATATTTCTTTCCGCGTCGGTCCAAGGCAGATCTTCGGCGGGATCGCCAAGGGCTTGAAAAGCGGCCATGGCCTCGGCATGCGATTCCGGCGATCCGATGATGAGCGAATCAAAGAAAAGCTTTTCCCGTAGTTGATGAAAGCGGATGGGAAAAATGGAGTCGCCATAACGGTCCGAAGTTTTGAGACCCAGCTTTTCCGCGAAAAATGCGTTGGTGGGTGCATCCACACTCGCAGGCGTCAGATGAATATAAAGGTGGGCCGTGCCTTTGAGCATCATCTCGGCCACTTCGCCGCCGCCCGCTCTACTGTCTACTACGGTATAGCCTCTTTGCTCAAAATATTTTCTCAAATCCTGTCGCAGCGCTTTTTTGGCTTGGGGATGCGAACCGATATAAATCACTTTGCTTTGATTTATTTTCTCAATTTGCGCTTTTTTGATCAGTCTGCCGTTTAAGCGAATGCCGGGAGTATCCGCTTGAGCGGTTACTAGGCTCTTGCTTTTTTTGCCGTCGAGCTTTAGTCGAGGCCAGTATCCCGCGGCTACTTGAGGCGCGCCATCCGCGTACAAAGCGGTCAGTGTCCCAAAATGATCCCCTGCCTCTTCAAAATCAGCTGTACCGTCGATAGGATCGATCGTCCACATGCGTCGGTCAAAACGGGTCGTGGCCAGCTCTTCCCCGATAATCCCGTCATCCGGAAATTGCCCGACTTTGTGCTGGTGAAATTGCCTTTCGATCAGAGGATCGTAAATGGTTACGGGTGTCTCGTCGATTTTGGCCTCTTTTTTCATTCGCTTTCTGGCTTCCGCGGGGCCGCCTTCAAATAGTTCCTCAAAAATAGGCGCGACTTTTTTAATCATAAAAGTTTTTAAGAAATTGATCTCTCTTCGAGAGTTTGAAGCCAACCGCGCGGCGGCTTTTTTGGCGGCATCATGAAGCATTGAAATTTTTTCCGGTGAATCTTCCAGTCTGAGAAATACACCCTGGCCGCCTTGTTCCGCGCGCCTGATGGTCAAAGCTTTGTAGGAAGCCTCCGCGAAGGCATCTCGGACGTGGTGAGCGCTCACGTTGTGAAGATACCCTTTGGCAAAACCGATGGCCGGATCGCCTTCAATGGGTTGCTCGGGTACGAAAGACACAAAGAACACGAAGTATTTCTCAGGCTGGGAAAGAACCTGCTGGTAGCTGATGTGTTGATCCCCGGTGCCCTGCAGGACCCACTCATAACCCAGCTTGATCAGACTGTTACGAAGCTCATTGAATTTTTTCCCTTCCAAATAGATGAATGGGACGAACTTGCGGCGTTGGGCTTTGGCATATTTGGCGGCCTTGATGATCGCTTGTGTCAAATTTTTGGGATCGGCGGCATTGGAAGGGATCTCTATAGAAGGAACGTTGGTTTGAATCTTACCCGCAACAGCCTCTGCGCGGCGGATTTCAAAATCAGCGGTGATAGCTCCCGCTTCACTGCTCTCCCGCGCCTGCAATTGTTTCAGATCGCCTTCGAGGAGGTTTTTGCCCAATTCAACGTACGGCTGGAGGACAAAAAGATTTTCCCGGACAACTTGGGTGGCTTTGTTGTCCAGATCATTGATATCAACTTGCTCAGGTTTATAATTAGCCTCATTCAAGGCGCGAGCTATCAGGCGATAGCCGCCCGTGGCGGTAGCCGAGTAAAAGGTAGTCCAAAGATCGGCAAAGAACTCGACCGCGATCTTTTTATCTTTTTTATAGCCTTCCGCGATCGGCAAGTGGACCACGTGCGGCGCAAACCCGGAAATCGGACGACCCGTGAGGCTTAGGACCAGACTGTCATCCTGGCCTTGATAATGCTCGGACTGGGCTTCCCAATCGCTTTCGCGGATAGCGACCAAATTGGCGAAGCCTTCCTGCCAGATACTCTCGTTGAAGTTCTGTTCGATGGATTTGCCGAACCAAAAAAGCTCATCCGGTATGACAAGCGCGATATGCTTGAAGTTGTTGTCCAAAATGTGATTACCAATATTGTTGCCTCGGTGAGTTCCCGCTCGCGCCTGATGGATCCCTCTATTTCTCACGTTCCAGTAAGCCTCGGCATCCAGATGATGGTACGCGAGGAAGGTCATCATGTGCAGGTCGCCCGTCCAGCGGCCGCCGACGTTCTCGAACATCGCCCCGAGACGGGGCGCGTCGTCTCCCAAGTCGTCCGCCAGTTTTGAATTGCGGACAAAGGCCGAAAGCCGGCTCTGTTTCACGTCGTCGGTCGTTTCAAAGAACATGTTTCCAAAGACCTGAGCGAATACGGCCTGCACGAGCGTACGGCTGATCGAGGTGCGTTCAGCTACAAGAGTGACCAGGCTGTCCGTGCCATACTGGGCGGGATCTACTTTGAAGAGGTCTTCAGGTTGCCTTTCTTTACCGCCGGGAAAATTGATCTCATGGAGAATATCGAATACGTCGGACGAAAATTTTGTTCCATTTAGGCCCTTATCCGTGGCGATCTTCTCGAGTAAAACTCTCATGATCTTGACAAAGATCATCATCGTCTCATCGGTTGAGCCGGACTTAGAGCTTGGGATCACGACCACTTCATCCCACTCGGCTCCGAGCTTCGTTAGCTGAGCTTGGATAGAGGAGGCAAAATCCTTGCCCAGTTCGTATTCACCAACGATCAACCCGGAACTAGGATCTATGATCTGGAAAATATCCGCGGTACCCTGGAAGGGAGTGTGTTGGCCGCCGATGCCGGGCTTGATGATGAGCTTGACGCTATGCCCGTTTGCCGCAAGTTTATTGTTCCGGTCATCAAAGAATTTTTGCATCGCGCCGACGGTTTCCAAAAATACTTCCTTACCCGTCTGGCCTTTGGCATTTTTGTCTTCTGTGAAATAGCCTTGATCGCCACTCAAAGCGAAAGATCCGTTGATCGCCGCTCCCGTGGAAACCCCCCAGCCCTCCTGCTCGTAACCGCCGCGTCTGAACCGCTCGGCCATTTCAGTCGTCGGAGCTTCCAAAACCGAAGTCAGCTTCTCAGCCACAACCTTCGCCGCCTTTTTTTCCCGTGCTGAAGTCCAAGTCAACCGCGCGGCGGAGGTCGATGGCTCAACCACGATCTTTACTTCATACTTATCAAAATCAACGTCAACACGCGCCTTGGTGAAATTTACATCATCAGGTAGAAACTTATCCAATGCCGCTTCAATACCTAAAGCTCCGGCCACAGACTTAAGTTGATTGGTCTTTTTAGGTGGCCCCAAATACTTGAAGTTGAATGTCAAGAGATCATCGTCCCCCACACGCTGATCATGCAATGACTGTACGACTTGCCTGATCAAGGAGTCTTTATCCTGAGAGATTGATGCGCTCGAAGACGCAGTTGCTACCCCTGCCGGGACGGGCACAACATGGAGGGCTTGGAGAATATTCAGTATCGGGCCAAAAACCATTATAGGGTCCGTCCTTGTCGCCAAGACTTGAGCGGCGTCAATGAGAGCCGCGATGCTTCCATACCTATTCGTATTTCCTTTCGCCGATGAATTAAGACGATGCCGGGCATCTGCTAATATCGCCAAAATATGCCCACGTCTTACCGGCTGGGTCCGCTTCAAAAGATCCCCATCTCCTTCCCGCCGGCTCCCCAACCGCGCGACCGGAGTCGAACGGGCCAACCGCGCGGAGGCAGGCTCGGAAACTCGAGAACGGACACCAAAAACTTCAAGCCCTTCGATTCCTAAGTCAGTGAACCCGTGACGCTTTTTAAGAAAAGTGTCGTCTTGACCGGCGTTAGCTGCCAACCAATTGACAAGTTCCGCGATACGAATACCCTCACTGACTTTAGCAAGTTGGCTGGAATCTCCTAGTTCATCCAAAAAAAAGTTTCTTAAATCTAAATGTTTAGCATCCAAAGCAGCCACCAACTTACGAACACTATCCAATTCATGCGTTGCGAGAAGGCCGCGGGAGTGAAGATGATATTTAATAGTTCCCATACTCTGTGGGCCGATACCCGGTATCTTTATGCCTTCGGGATACACCGCCGGAAGATTCGTAATGTCGCGCAAAGTATTGATTCCCGCTTGCCTTAGCGCCGTGATAGCAGGCTCTTTCAAACGATATTTTCCTTGCTTCATCACGCCAACGTCTTTGTTGAGTCGATCGTTCATTGCTAACCGCGCACCGACTTCGTCTGGCTGATCTAAGAATGGACGTCCGACCCTAAGCGTTTGAGGCGGCAATTCAAAATTATCAACCACTCCCTTCACGTTTTCATTCGTCAATCGCCTCTTGGCCCACCTTTTATCCAAGGCATCCCTGACGCCTCGAGCGACCGCTTCCAAAGTCTTTTGATCAGCATCCCGAATGTCAAAAGTCCGACTATAGTACCTGGTAAAAGCACCCCCGGTCTGTTGATAGACTGTCGCCAACACACCTTGATAGACAGCCACCGCCGAGACTATCACTCCTCTAGGAACAGTTCGATGGGTCTCGAATCTAGCCGGCTCCGCCAACCGCGCGCCTTGATCGTTACCTTCATTAGTGATGGATTGAGCGGTAGGTCGTGATTTCAAGAAGACAGTAAAAAAAGCCGCTCCCAAACCAAACGATACCGCTACCGCGGCCAAAAGTCCTACGCGGAAGTAATTCCTTTTACTGATCGAAGCGTCGATTTGGGCTATTGTCGATTCCGCATCAAAACCCGCTAGCCGCGCGGCGTCGCCTGGTGAATTATCATCGTCGATTGGCCTTCCGGTAGACTTTGGATTCATCCGGGTGGATCTTTGGTCCGGTTGGAGTCGGATGATCCACGAAAGGGCCGTCCCTACGATTTGGCCCAGCATCCGCAATGCATCCATGAACCACCCGCTCAATTCTAGGAAGACCCCTAGGATAGAATCCTCGGAGAGCTTCTTGGGAGCCAGAGATACGGGAGTAAGCCCCGACCGGGCGAGAATGGGGAGAATATCGTTGTCCAACACCAACCGTCCGCTGAACGTAGCGTCCAATGTTCTCGCCAGATCAGTCGCAATCAACCCGAGGCGCTCGTTAGACAGTATTTCATCGGCTTTGAAAGACCGGCTGAGTACGATTTGATTGCCCGTCTTTGAGTCAACAAGAACTTGGATGTTGTGATGCCCGCCGTAGCGAATATCGATCGTCAGCTTAGGCGTTGTTGTTTCCGTGAAAGCCTGACTCGCCAACCGCGCGGCGGACGGTTCGATTACGATCTCTGTTGTCTCATGCTCAAAGTCAGTGTAAATAAGCGGATTTGGATTGAAATTTATCCCATCAGGCAGAAGATCATGCAAGCCTTGTCCAAGGCCCACAGCTCCATGTAATGACTGGCCGTGGATAGCTTTTTGACCTTCGCCCAGATACTGGAGGCTAAAAAACCAGGGTTCATCATTCCCCAAACCCTCATTTCGCACCGCTTTCACAACCTTCCGGATCAAGTCTTGTTTATTCAGAGGGGCCGGCGTACTGCTCGCAGGCGTAGTTGCCAGCCGCGCGTTTGCGGTGATATAGCCGGCATTTTCCAGAATATTTCTCCAAGTATCGATGGGGGCCGTCTGAAGTCTTTGGGCGATATCTTGCAAAACGCCTTCCGCTTTCTGGTCGGGACTCAATTTAAGAGAAGCGGTTAAATAGACCCGCTGGATCGGGATCACTTGTCCTTCGCCGGTAGGCAGAGACCTAACTCGGTTGACGCTTAATTCATTACTTTTAGTCAGCGTCAGAAGAATGGGCGTTCCGGTTTCGTTGTGAATGAACCCAGCCCGAACAGCCAACCGCGCGGCGGCCAGGCCTTCTTGAGTCCATTTCTTTCCCGTCAAAGAGGGCAGCCAAGCATCCAATAAATCGTAATACCTTAACCATGCCGATGCTGGGAATTCACTGATAGGTTTACCGTCATAGGTCAGGGAAGCGCTTTCAACGGTTCCGTCCGGCTTTAAGACCACTTTGACTTTGAGCTGAGGTCTTGCATTGATGAAATATTCCAGTTTTATCGCGCCACCGGCTGAAAAAGCAGATGATATCTCCGCGCGATTTCCTACAAACGCGTATCTTTTCCCCTCTTTGTCTAGATTAAGCCGCGATGGGATATCCAAACCCGCAGAGACGGGAACAGTTTCCGTAACCTTGATCGCCAACCGCGCGGCGGCGGATGGATCTTTCACCTGAGAAAGCAAACTCTCTTCGAGAGCGGCATTGGCGGCCCGCTGATAGACGGTATTGGCGTCATCCAAAATTCTATCTAACTCCTGAGCGGTCAATGCGGGACTAATTTTTACCCTTCTTAAAATAATCTCCCGGAATCCAGCATCCACATAATCCAGCATTTCCCTCTTGAGCCTTTTCTTATTTCCGGAGATTTTTTCCCACCCGGTCATCAGATCCATTAATAATTCATCTCTGGCTTTGGCCAAAGCTCTTGAATAAAGAATAGCCTGCTTCGTTCTTTCGTCGGCTGCTAGGCTTTCGGAATAGCTGGTCATCCAAGGGTCATACGCCTCAAGCGCCGCGGCATAATCCTTCTCTCTCTTCTCAGTAAGTCCGATCTGCTCCGGCTTGATCAAAACCTGCTGTGTCGCCAACCGCGCGCCGTCACTTTTGGGGAGATCGAGCCTTATGCGTGAAGGCAATCTGAGAGATGGGGTTTGGGATTTCTGAGCTGCCTTTGTTTGTTCTATTTCTGCTCGAAGAGCCGCGATGATCGTCTCAATGTCCTTGCGTTCTTGATCGGTTAATTCACTTGTTCTGGCTAGATCGTTGATAACGTTTTCCAACACATTAACCATTATGCCCAGTTTACCCGCGTACTCCTTAAGCTCTTTATACGAATATACAGAGTTCACTTTAAGCGTCCCAAAATCGTCATAGACCACACCATTTTTAACAACAACTGAAGGTCCGTAAACAGTGACGGTTCGTGTCTTAGGGTCATATTGATAGGCCAGTATGTTCTTTGAATAGATACTGCCATCAGGCTCTGTCCGGATCTCGATCTGATTGCCGGTCCCGCTCTTGCGCTGAATATTGACGGCATGGTCAAGGTCCGGCTTCACTCCCGCGACTTCAGGCAGTTGGGGTTCAGGCTGGGGGGAGCTAACCTTCGGTTCGACGATCTTATTCGATTTTCTCTGAGGAATATTTTCTGAGATCAAAGATTCCGCAGGTTTTGGCGAAGAATCAGTCTTTTTTGAGGTAGGCCAGGCAAAAAAAGCGCCCAAAGACGTCAAGATAACCGCAGCTGTGATTAAAACTCTCTGCTTTACGCTCGCTAACCGCGCGGCGGAGGCAGGAGCGGTTTGGTGTGCCTGTTTGGGTACGGCAGTCGGTGCATATTTTGAAATCCGAACTTCGAAATCACGCGGACTACCGGTTTTCATATCCACCAAATTAACGCCTGTGACTTCTTCAGCGATATTTCTGACGATTAAATCCACAGGCCTATCCATCACCATCGGTTCCGCCAGAGTTTTGGCCCCGTTCGCCGTCACAGTCTTTTTCGCCAACGGATTTTCATCCCCAAGCTGGCCAAGAAGGATTTCCTCATAACGCTTGATGTTCGTCTCTTGGCTGATCTGGGGGGTCACGATGGCGTAGGAGACGCCGCGAGATTTTAGGAGTTCCTTCAAATTCGAGGTGTGGTAGCCGCCCGCGATTAGGACGGCGGTGGAGATCTTGTCCTTGTCCATGGCTTTGAGGGCTTTGTCGACGAAGCTCTGGTCGCGGCTTTCATTGGTGTGGTAGAAGTCTTCCACGGCTTTGCGGTTGTCGTCGATAAGCTTGAGGAAGCGCTGGACGTCTCCGGCGCGGCCAAGGTCGTAGAGATGCTTATTAAGGAAGGCGAGGAGAACGATCGTCTCAAAGCGCACGTCCTTGCGGTAGGCCATGTAGGCCTCGAAGTCTTCTTTGGATATCTGGAGCGAGTAGAGGGCTTTCAGGTGCGAAAGGTAGTCGGAGATCTCGTGGAGATACATCGCAGCTTCGTCTTTTCCGAGAGCTTCACGGTAGATCTGCGTTTTGAGGTTCTTGGTCTCCTCAAAAAGCTTTTGGGGGTCCACATCGGCGAACGTTTTAAGATAGTCAGTGTATTTGGCGAGGTTTTCGTAGCTTGCGGGATTTAAACCGGCCGATCGGGCGCGCTGAAGCAGGGCTTCGTAGATGAATACGGACGAAACGCTTGTGGATTTTAACTTGGACACTTCGCCGGAGAGAAGCGCCAGAGTCTCTTCCCTCTCCGCGGCGTTCTGGAAAACTGAGCTCAAGAGCTCGTTCTGCTCTTCGTTGGCTTTTTTGAAATCGATGTTTTCTTCGGCAGCTTTCAGTTTTTCGAGCGACAGAAAGTTGGGATAGCCAAAGAGATTCACACCCGCTTTGGCGGCCGCAGTCGAGAGGGCCGAGTGGTATTCGCTGAAATCTTTTTCTTTCTTCTCAAACGCCTCAACACACTCGTCGAAGCTCTTCAGCTCCTTTGGAAAAAGCTTCTCTTTCAGCATGCAGACGCGCTGATCGATCTCCGAAAGATAGCCAAGCGCCGCTTCACGACCGGCCGCGATCGACGCGTAGGTCTTGAGGTTCTTGTCATACAGCGCTTTGTCCTCGACGCCCCACACGGTCAGCAAGTGATCGGATACGAGGTCTAGGTACTCCACGCCCTTGATCTCGCCGGCCAAAAGATACTTTTTCGCCACACGCTCGCGGGTCTTTTTTGGGGCCAGAGGCCTAATAAAGGAAAGCGAGTCGTCTCCGGTGCCGCCCTCGACAAAGATGGTCTTTACTTTGTATCGGCTTGCGAGGTCTTCTAGGACTTTAGAGATATTCTCCTGAGCACTGAAGTTGGTGTGCGCGTCCTGGATGTGGATGAGGAGTTTGGGAGTCTTACCGCCTTTGGCGGAATAGATCTCGGAGATCTTTGCGGTCTGGAGAGGAAATTTTAAAAGCGACGGATTCGCGGCCAAGTCGCCGGAAAACAAACTGAAATCCAGTCCGGGCGCGGCGTGGGAAATGTCACTGACTAAAAACGAAGCCACAAGTGTTAGGGCTATCGTCCTTAACGCGAGTCCAAAACGACTTTTAGTGGGTCGATCTTTTTGAGGCATATGACTTTTTAAATGATTCAAATTAAGGAGCAAAAAATCTGAGTTAGGATCAGGCGGACGATTCCGAGAAGCGCTTGGACAGAAGAGCGGCCGCAAGTTGCGCGTCAGAGATCGGGCTTAAGACGTAATAAGTGCCCCAAGACGTTCTTCTGACTTCAAGCCGAGGCAGGAGCGCGGTGGAAATATGAAAATACTCGAAAACGATCGATAAAGCGCCGACCAAGAGGCCGGAACCTGAAAAAACATCTTCGGCTCCAAAACTTTCAATGCCGAGGAACTGCGTGTTGTCTCTGAGACTCTGAGGAACATCCAAAGACTGCTGTCTCCATCGGACATACCCAAGACGATCTGTCATAAGATCGTTCAAATTGGCCCCAAGCACAAGGAATTTGAGATCGCGGATCCCAGCGGTCTCGATCCCTGATAAAACGGTTTCAGGCGTTCTATCATCGGATATGACCTGCTGGGCAAGCACCTTGATATTATCGGTTGAAAGCGTCTCCAATTTCTGGATCTCTCGGGTCGACAACTCGCCGGCATGATACGTGATCGATAGAACAAGCCCGATATTTTGCGACTTAAAGATCCTGTTCATCAAAGTGACGGTCTCTTTGAATCCGGCGGATCCCTCGACCACGGATGCCGGCAGCACAAAAGCGCCAAAAGAACCCGCGGGCACCATCTCCGCAAGCTGGGCGATCCCTCTCCCAAGACGGTTTCTGGCGCTCGAATCACGGCCATTGCCTAAAAGAGGAAGCTTTGCCAACTCACTGATTTGCGGCACCGAATTTCTCGCGACCGCGTCGAGATCGAGCTCAGCTTCCAATTCGACCGCTTTGGCGGAGGAAGCCGCGCGCACGGAGACGGACTCAACTTGAGCCGCAGCCGTTTCGGCCAGACGGCGTTCTTGCCTGACGCCCGCGACAAGCTCGCCGGTCGAGATGCTCTTTAATTCAACGGGTTTCTCATCGATCACCAGCCGATTCCCTGTAATATCAAATCTGTTCGCACTCAATTGAAAGGCCCCTGAAAAGCGCCTTGCCCTGATGATGGCTCCTTGGGCCGGCGCCCCGCCCACCACCGCCACTCCTTCACCGCCAATTGGGATCAGGATCGGATTAGTTCCAAAAATTGACGGATTGGCTCCGACCAGTCCGACCGCGAGAGTACGAAGGCCTTTCACATCCAGCGGCGCCGAAGTGGGTTCTTGAGAACTGACCTCAGGCCTAATAAACTGTGTCGAAGGTCTGCGTGGCGATCTTTCCGAGTTGATCGAAGCCTGCAACGTAAGTCTGGCTCCGCTGGAACCGTCGGCATTTTCAAGATCTGACAATCCGCTTACATCGATGAACGACGCAGAATCGGAGTCGACTAAACTGGGTCCAACAGATCCGGTTCTAAGCAACTTCGGCTGAGCTCCCAATCCAAGCGCCACTTCTTTGACTGCAGCGGTGACTTCCGACTCCTTTACCTTTTTTACTGAATCAGGTTTAAACACTTCACTCAATCTCTCCCTGATAGCGTTTTCAAGATCATGCCCCTTGAGGGTAGGCGGCAGGGAAAAAGGCAGATCGAAAACAATTCGATGTCCGGAAAGAGTGATGGAAACAAAAGCATCGGACCCCGAAACTCGGACGTGAGCTCCAAACGGCAGTCTTGTCTCCGGTTCCAAGGCCGATCGGGTAACAATCATTGACTCGGGAGCCTCTATCTTGAGATCAATGTCCGCAGACCTTAAGGCGCTTAAATGAATAGTAATATCGTGCTTGGAGTCTTTTAAGTTCCTGCCCTTATTGATCCGAAGGGGCCGCGAAGATCCTGATTCTCCTTTTTGCGTATACAACAGATCGATACCTTTGCTGTCAATTCCTGTAATTTTAAATTCTGATCTTGCTCCTATTTTAAATGAATCCCCTTTGTTCAAGGAATTGACATCTGTTTTTTTGATCGTAAGTCTGGCTGCATCGATAACAGAGACCGGTCCGGAGGCTTCTGCGGCCAAAGGAGGCGCTGCCGCGGCCCGAGCTTCAAGTCGCCTTTGAAGCGCGTCGAATTCGGTTTCGTTAACGCCGGGTGTTCTTTCAAATTCTGCGAAAGAAGTGAATCCGGTTCTTTCCGGATTGGAACGCAGGATCTGGATTTGCGGCTTGGGCGTCAGATAATTGTAGATGAACTTAAACAGGCTTGTTTGAGAAGGAGAGCGCGAACCATTGGGATAAATGACATCATAATTAAAATATAAGATCAGGCCGCTGTCGGAAGGAGCCGTTGTCATTGTTAAATGATAGCCCGCGGTCTCGAGACGGCTGATTAGTTTTAACGCATCATCGAAGGTTGGTTTGGGGGCGTCAAGTCCTTCCGGACTCAGCAGTTCCGGTGAAACATCAAAAAGTCCGATCAGTTCCAGGGTCGACTGAGTGAATGCGTCTCGATCATCTGCCTTTACAAATCGGTTATTGGCCCAAGAGCTTCCGTAAGGTCTCAGCATCTCTTCCAAATCTGCCGCTCTCAACCCGGCTAAGAATTCAAAAGGCACGCCGCCCGGCTGATCGGTCCTTAAGACGCCAAGGTCAACGGTTTGCTCGACCAAGTTCACGCCCACCACGAAAAAAAGACCGCTCACATCGCCTCCGGCGCCGCCGTTTCTGGCGACAATGAGATCGCCTTCCCGCAAAGATTCAAATTGAGACCTTACCTTATCGAGAGGGATCTGCCCCATTGCAATTTTAGCCATCTGAAGCACCAAAGGATCTTCCATGGCAAGCAACACCCTTCCCTGACTCCGCGCCGCCCGGGCAGCGGCGATGGGAGCAGTAACTTGATCCTTAAAATATTCCTGCCATTCCTGAGAATATCCATTTGCGTCTCTGACTAAAACAATGTGTCCATCCCCCAGCACGAGAACAAAGCTTGGATCGCCAATCGTAAATGAATCGGTAGAGCCTAAAGAACCATTTTTAATGTCTTCCGGTTTTGTGGCCGTAGCCACGCGAGTCTCAAAAGGCACGGACTTTCTCAAATCGCGGATCCAATTTGTTAAATCAAACTTTGAGCCGCTGACGACAATAAGTTTACCGGATGGATTTGAAATTCTCAGGTTCGGCAACCCCGCCTTGCCGGCACCTGCCTGTCCGGTAGGCAGGGGCAGGCGCGCAGCGGCTTTTATGGCGGGGGCATCAACGGA
>JGI1358J11329_10000132_pt1 | contig 68166 bp, 72 predicted proteins | sample Subgroupgradi54m_FD_11329 | JGI IMG/M metagenome (IMG submission 11329)
ATGCGACGGCGTGCAATTTCTGAAAGCGAGGGTGCGGCGGAATTCCTCCCCCCAACCCCCTCCTTCCGCCGCACCCGAGCGGATTTCGGAAAGTGATTGCGAAATTGCGTTAGCAATTTCGGAGAAAATGGTTTCGAGCCGTACTGTAAAGATACATTTCTGAAATCTCGCTACGAAAGAAACTTTTTCAACAGTTTTTAAGGAAAATTGCGAAAGAGCTTAACATAAGTGCTGACGATTTGATAAATTGAAATCAATGAATAAGAAAATAATTTTTATTTTGGCAGTCCTTATAGTTATCGTTGGTGGAGCAACTACTTATTATTTGAGAAAGCGGGAACCCATAGTGATGCCTACAAGAGTAATTGATGTCGGCAGTACACAGTATCTTCTTTTCCAAGAGTTTACCGGCGGCAACGATGGGACAGGTGTCTTTCACCAAATTACATCGGACCAAGCCCAACTGAAGAGCTTCTTTGAGGATTATATAAGTAAAATCCAAAATAAACTTCAAACAAGCGCCCTTTCAGCAGGGATTAATCGCAAATATGGTTTTTCCATCGGTCCTCTCACGCTTGATCAATCAGATCAGGAGTTGAGTGCCACTATAAACACGGCTTTTGATGTCGCTATTGAGAAAAATGTTGCCGTTGCTTTTCATTTTGATGTCACGCACTTTTGGAAGAACGCCAAAAATCCGGATGGAACACGACTATCAGATGGTACAGGCATCCACGACAATCGCGAATGGAAAGATTGGAACAAGACGATAGCCGATAAAGATATGTGGGACAATGAAAAGGGGATTATGCCCTCCATGTGTTTTGAATGCGACCAGGTCAAGGTATTGGTAGACCATATCGCGAGAAATGTGATCGCTCCGGCGATTAAAGCGGGAATTGATCGCTTGCATTCCTCTGGCAAGCAGGATCTCTTCGCGGGTGTCATCATCGGCTGGGAGGCGGGATCCAACAATCCCCTGGGTCGTCATTCATTGACGCTCAAAGGATACAACTCTGCAGTATCGCTTGCCGTGTTGCACAAAGCCCAGCAGCAGATTCTTCATGATTATCTTGAGCGCTGGGCAAAACTTATGGCTGACAATGGAATCCCTCGTGAGAAACTCTATACTCACACAACGAACTTTTCACAGTTTGACATGGACTATGCGTTCTCGGGAGTAAAGGATCACCTTGGAGAAAGAGGTTATTTTGATTGGTTGCTCACCAACCTCGGCAACGGTACGGACTCTTTCTGGGAGCCATTCAATGATTATTCAAATGCCGGATTCAGCATTTACGTAAACTCCAGTCAAGAAGGAATTTTTGAGGCGATTTATGCCGAAGCTGCCAAACATAGCGGTTCCTGGGCAGAATCAGAGGGAACGAACACCACAATAGAGGGGAAACCGTCGGAAATTAACTGGGAGACCTATCTGGGGAAGATCTTTAATCACGGCGGAACTTTGGCTAACATTTTCGGCGGATTCTTGGGCGCACATAGCGGTGGTTACGGAATGTCAACTGAAAGCCAAGAAGCAGTCGCTGCATACCAGAAATTTCTGAGAGGGGAAAACCTGATTGAACTAAAATAAAGCGATAGAGCGACACGAATCAGAGTTGCATAATGACCCGTTCAAAACATCGACTCGCATCATATTTATAGAAGTAGCAATAAACAATTTTCATAAGGATTTCCTAAAAATTTGAAAAACGGGTGCTGTACTTGAAGGTTGGATGCGGGTCTTAGATATTTCCTTTTTATCTGCTTTATAGTATGCTAGGAAAATGGAACCATTGATGAAGGCGGATATTTTCTTTTTTATTTCCTCTATGGCGTCGATTGTGCTTGCGGTTTTAGGTTCCATCGTGCTCTGGTATTTGGTCAAAGCGAGCAGGAATCTTTATATGCTTTCCGAGGAGCTTCAGGAGCGTTTCACGGATTCGGAAGAATTCGTCGTAGAGTTAAAAGAGCGCTTGGAAGATAATCCGGTATTTCGATTTTTCTTTCCTCGATGGCGAAGAAGAAAGCGAGCCGTGAGAAAAGATCATAAACTATAGACATACCACTATTGAATTATTACTTGTCGAGCTTGTCGGGAAATTACCTTATTTATGCATGATATAAAAGGTAGATTCTTCTCTCGACGAGGCTCGAGATAAACGAGCTCGAATAAGATATAAGTAACATGTCATAGTATGCGCTCTATAAATAACAATTAATAGCTTCAAATAAATTTTTTATAATATGCAAAAGAAAACAACCAGTTCGGATGCAGTCAAATTAGCCGTGATTGGCGCAAGTGTTGCCGCTCTTGCGGCATCGGCTTATTTTTTGTTTGGACCAAAGGGCAAGACACATCAGCGGCATGCAAAGGCATGGGCGATTAAGATGAAAGGGGATGTGGTGGAGAGACTTGAAGCGGCGCGTGAGATTACGGAGCCTCTGTACCACGAAATCATTGATTCCGTAGCCAAAGATTATATTAAAGGGATGAAGGCAAGCAAAGACGAGATCGAAATGCTGGCAAAGGACTTAAAGAAACATTGGAAGACCATCAGTAAGTCGGCACGCGCTATCAAACAAGAGGTAACTCAACAGGCATCAAGAGTAGTAAAGAAGGCACGTCGTTAAGAATATCAGGTGATAAGGGCGCGAGATTTATCAAATATTATCTCTTACCTGCTTTTGTATTGGCTAAGTTTCTGATATTTGCGCCGTACAGTATTTTTGGTAATGTTGAACACATAGTTAATCTTGCGCATGAAATATCTTTTTTTTATTATCATAGCGTCGGCGGTGGCGCTGGGAAGCGGCATAGTGCTGTTTAATCATATGCATCAGAACCGTGAGTTTCTTGCCGGCAGTGCTGCATCCGTTGAAAGTTCCTCAACACCAACGGGAGTTATAGAAAAACCAATAGGCGAGCGTATTAAAGAAGCTCAAGATAAATCCTCCGATATTAAGGGCATATATATGACAGCGGAAGTTGCCAACGACAGGGGAGCAGCGGCTACGCGGTTGCGCAATGAAATTATTCGTCTTGCGGACACTACGGAAATAAATGGGATTGTAATTGACGTAAAAGAAGTGTGCGGATCTGAATATAACGAAGAGCGTATAAAAAAACTCATTGACGAGCTTCATGCCAAGAATCTTTGGGCGATTGCGAGGATCGTTACGTTTAAAGACGCATCGCAGATCAATGTCCATCCTGATTGGTATTTAAAGCGGACGGTCCCGAAGGCAGTATCTGATCAATGCGGCAATAAACTTTATTTGCGGGCAAAGAATCTCGATGGAGGGAAATCAAATGCCATATTTTGGCGAGATAATAAGGGCGGATATTGGCTTGATCCGGCAAGTCCCGGAGTGAGCAATTATATTGTAGATGTGGGGAAAAAAATAATCGATCTCGGCTTTGATGAGCTTCAATTTGATTATATTCGATTTCCTTCCGATGGCGATGTGGACAAAGCGCAATTTCCCGCATGGGATCATAAGACCCCTAAATATGCAGTGCTGAAACATTTCTTTGAATTTCTCCATAATGCGTTAAAGGAGTATAAGCCCGATATTATCTTGTCGGCTGATATGTTTGGATATGCCGCGCTTCGGGCGGGCGACGTGGGGATTGGTCAGCGGTTGGAAGATGTTGGCAGTAATTTTGATTATGTATCGTTTATGGTATACCCGTCGCACTACTATAGCGGTCTTTCGCTTGCCGCGGATACTGTCCACAATCTTCCCGCTATTAATTACAATAAGAATCAAGTGCGGGTACATCCGGATGTGACAGTGGGTCGTTCGTTGCAAGTAGCTCAAGATTTTCTTGATAGTCTTTCCGCAAGTTCTTCGATAGCTACTTCCACGAACGTGAGCGCTACGGACGATGGAATAAAAACCCATGTTCGCCTTCGCCCATGGCTTGAAGATTTTTTTCATGAAGCAGATAAGCTGGCGGGGCGGCCATATGGCAAGGAAAAAGTGCGCTTGCAGATAGATGCAGCGGAAAAAACTATAGGACACGGGTGGCTTTTATGGAATGCGGCAAATATTTATACACAGGAGGCATTGAGAATAAAGGCATCGGAGTGATATCATAGGTGAGGAAATAAAAATGATATATTTCCGTCATATATATAAAGGTCGTATTAATCAATTAATTAACTATATTATCGCTATGAAATACAAAAAAATTTATATTGCTGCGATAGGTACGGCGCTCGCATTTACTTCTGCTTTTGCCATTACGGCGTTTGCCGAAAATGATAATCAGATGGTAAATAAAATGATAGATGATCATCTGATGATGGGCAAAGGACCCATAAATGCGATTCAAAACGCACTTGACCGTCTGGAGAAATTTGAAACGAAAGATTTTCAGGGACCAATTGATAATGCACCGTCGACATTTGCGGTGAATCCAATGGGGCAGACAAAGATTACCAACGGAAAAGTAACGGCAGCAAATGGAGATATCATCATGGTCGAAGTTTGGAAAATGGCGTTTTCCGTACATAAGATGCCAGACACTAAAGTTTTTGCCGGAAAAACGCAAGACCTTACTTGGGAGCAAATTAAAATAGGAGATATGGTGGATGTGTTGGGTCAGATTGATACGGCTCAAGCTATGTTTATTCATGCGCAAGTTGTTCATGATCGCACCCAAATGGCACAAACGCACGAGGGGGAAGTATCTCGAATGACGCAATTGATTAACGATCTTATTCGTCGTTTGAATGAGATATTAGTGAAACAAGGCAGATCTCCTCTTCCGACTCCAAGTTCGTCTCCGACTTCTTCCGCATCGCCATCACCTTCGCCAAGCGCAAGTCCAAGTCCGTCCGCGTCCGCAACTCCATCACCTTCTCCGTCACCCAGTCAAAGTCCATCACCGTCTCCAAGTCCTTCGCCCAGCCCAACTGCCTCACCGACTGCCAGCTCAACGCCGTCGCCTACCCCAAGCCCTACTGCACACTAGATGTAAAAAGCCACCAGCGTCGCTGATGGCTTTTTACTAAAAAAGTTAAAGAACCTACGCAATATCTTTTGCGTCAAAGGTGACTGAACTGCCGCGGATGAGCTGGCCTTTGATGATCCGTTCCGCGATAACTTTTTCAACATTATCCTGGATAAATCGTCGCATGGGACGTGCGCCGAATGTAGGATCATATCCGCGGCGCACGATCTCATCAATGAGTTCATTAGTAACGGTAAACGTAATGTTCTGCTGTTCTTTGAGCCGATCGGTTAATTTTTTGAGCATAAGCCGCGCAACTTGTTTAAGGTTTTCTTGTGAAAGCGGCTGATAAATGATGATAGCGTCAAACCGATTAAGGAGTTCGGGCTTGAATTGTCCTTCCTGCTGGATCTCGGCGATGATAGCTGATTTTTTTGTGCTGGGATCGATATTGCCTTCTACCAAGTGCCAGATGAATCGGGCGCCGGCGTTTGAAGTGGCGATGATAATGGTGTTGCGCATGTTCACCTGCTGACCAAATGCATCGGAAAAAAATCCCTCATCAAGAATTTGAAGAAATAAGTCTATGACTTTTTTATCCGCTTTTTCGAATTCGTCGAGCAATATTGTGCCGTAAGGGGAAGAGCGCATGCGGCTTGCGAGAATGCCCGGTTCATTTTTTTCAAATGATCCAATGAGGCGCGATATCGCATCATCGGTTTGATATTCGGTCATGTCGAAACGTGACATCTGGCTTTCGTTGCCGAAATAAACGCGGGCAAGAGCTTTGGCGGTTTCGGTTTTTCCCACCCCCGTGGGTCCGAGGAACAGGAATGATCCAATGGGGCGCTTAGGCTCACCGATGCCCGCCCGCGCCCGGCGAATCGTATTGGCGATGGCGCTGATCGCCTCTTTTTGATTAATGACGTGCTCATGCAGGTGATCCTCAAGGTTCATGAGCGTATCCCGTTCTTCTTTAGTGATAGCGCCAAGAGGAATTTTCGTTTTTTTACCCACGTATTCCGCAACAAGTTCCGGACTAATGAGCGAGACATGATGTGCGGCGCCGTAGTTGACGAGCTCTTGGGCAAGAGTGATCGCACGTTCCGGCAGGGCGCCTTCAACGAGATAGCGTACGCCAGCTTCGGCGATTTTTTTCAATGCGGGATAGGTGAGAATGACATCACCGCGGGCAAGCGCTTCAATGCGGGGGGCAACGTCCAGGAGGATAGAGAGAAGGTGATTTTCATCGGGTGCAAGAATTTCTATTTTTTCAAAATGCGCCATGAGAGCGGGATTGTTTTCTATGAATTTGCGAAATGGCGTTGTATTCGCCATTGCGATAATATGGAGTGTGTTGCTTTTAAGATACGGTTCAAGAATTTGAGCAGCTATTATTCCCATTTTGTCGAGAGACTCGACGAATTCGGGGAATTGGTCAATAACAAGGATAATATCCCCGGCAAACGCGGCTTCATTAAAAATCTTGATAAGAATCGCTTCCGTATCTCCTTTCGTTTTTCCGCTTGCCACAATCGCGGGTCCTGCAATGGTAAATATGCGCTTTGACTCAAGTTCGGGAAATACTTTTCCTTGTAAAATCATTTGCGTGAGAACGGCAATGATCGTTTCTTTTCCCGCACCCGGATCGCCCACAATAACGGCGTTTGCATTTGCTTGGCTCAAGAGTATGTCTTCCAGAAGTTTGATTTCATTTTCATGACCGCTGGGCGCGAGGGGAGCCATGAGAGTTGCATCATTGCCGGCGCGGGCGGCAAATTGCATCAACGTAAATACCGGTCCATATGCCCAACTTTTTGCAATCCCCGGAATACGTCCAAGAGATTCTCGCGCCCACCAGCGTCCTTCTTTATCGTCGCGGGTTATGCGTTTTTCAACCCATTGGGCGGTTTGCCGCAGAATTTGTTCATCCACTTGTTTTGCGACAATATATTCGCGAAAATTCGCGTCTTGATTGAAAATAAGCGCAAGTAAGTCGCCTGAAGTAATGTCGCTGTTGTGCGGCATTGATGTGAGCGCATCAAGTGATTTATCGAATAACACAGGAGTCTCGTTCGTCTGGCTGTTGTAATCCGCGAGAAAATCTCCAAATTCTTCAAGAGATATGCCTAGACGTATCAGTATATTGGTCCCGGTCTCGGTTTTGGGAAGAGAGATAAGGAATTGGAAGAGTGAGACATCACCTTTGGCGTAGATGCCGTAGAGCCATAATTCTGCGGCAAAATAATTTAAGCGTTGGACAAGATTATCAGAAGACGCAATGCCTTGTTTATCAAATAATGTTGACTCGACGAAGCGATTGATCATGAATAAACTCAAGCGTACGGAGAGAAGCAGTAATATCATGCCGATAAGTCCGCGCGATGTAAAAGGAAGCAGGGGAAGTACGAGGGTAGCGCTGACATAAGCCCGTATCCATACATAGAAAAGAAAAAAGAGTAAAATAAATATGCCCACGGTACTCACTGTTGCTATCAATTTTCGTGCCGCGCGGCTTAGCTGCGCGTTAATGGTCATTGGCACGAAAAATCTATTTTTTTGAAAGAAAAATTTATCCATGTGTTAAAGAATCATTTGTACGCCTATAAAAAAGAGGATGAGCGGAATAATGGGGAGAAAAAACCATATGATGAAAAAAATAAGACCGCTGATGATCATAATAATTTGATACAAAACACCGACGAGGATAAGAAATATGCGCAAGAAAAATCCGATAATGCGCGAGAAGATGTTTACCGCTACATTTTCAAAAAAAAGTTCAATATTAATGCCGGTGCCCGGGGGAGCGGATTCATGGATGCGATAAATAGGGCGAATGAGGGTTTTTAACAGCAGCGGCATGGAAAAGAAATAGTATCCGAACCACATAAGATTTTTCCAGAATTCATAAAGCTCCCGGAATCCGGTTTCAAAATGCCATCGAATGTATGCGGGGAGGAATCGTATGGATGTCATAATCATAGTATACCCAAAGCAAGGCATATAGCGCAATTTTGCAAATCGTGATATACAAAATATGCCAATCGTTTGCCGGAGTAGCTCAGTGGCAGAGCAACGCACTCGTAACGCGTAGGTCGCGAGTTCAATTCTCGCCTCCGGCTTGAATTATTTTGTCTCTCTGTATATTATTAAATATATGTCACGCGCAAGCATTATAATCTGTTACTGTCAGTGTATCGGCGCGACCCATGCGGGAGCTTGCGTGAGTTTTTGTTGTTATGTATAGCGGATAAACATACAATGACGATTTATGCCAGCTCCTGAATGGTCAGGAGCTGTTTTTGTTCTTATACAATGTTAAATAAGGAAGCGCATATATGTGTGATGCATGGGAATCGGATGAGTCCTATCGGGTGTGTGAACATGTCCGTCAACTCGGCGCGCTCTATGATAAGAAAAGACAAAAGCACGCGGATGACGCGAGGATTGAACAAGAGCGCCGGCTTGTGTCGCTTCGGCTGATAGCAACCGTATCGCGATTGGAATCAGGGCATTCATGCAAGTCGTTTATTATCAAGCGAGCGAGTGAAGTGCAAACGTCTTCGTTTGCACTTCCGAGCGAGCGCCGGTAACAAGTTTCTTATTTCTGTAACCAGGGAATCCTAGAGATTCCCTGGTTTTTTTCTTGTCTTTTTAGGAAACCCATGCTAACGTGAGTGCACTCTATTTTATTAACATATACTCTTAAAAAATTAAAAGATATGCAGGACAGGAATACTTTCGGAAGGAATTTTTTTATTATGGGAGTTTTTGGAGGTTTGTTGTTGTCCGCGTTTGCCGCAAATGCTTCTCTTTTTTCAAATACCACAGTCACTCATTTTAGCGCGGGTCCGATATCGAATGTGCTGATCACAGATATCGGGGGCGGGGACGGAGACGTGTCTGTTCTTTTTGGGTCAATAACAAGCGATCAGATGCAAACGGCAAGCTCAACCAAGCAGGGATTTGATAATAAGAATCTGCTTGCGCAGACATTTACAGCAGGACATAGCGGTTTTTTGCATGATGCTATATTGTCACTTGACCGTAATAATTCGTCAAATACCGATGGGCAGATTACTGTTGAGATAAGAGCCGCATCATCGGGTGTGCCTACTACTACGGTATTGGCAAGCGCGACAATTTCCGCATTATCAGTAAATAGGAATGGAGCAAGGGATTATGATTTTATTTTTGCTTCTCCTCCGGCAATGGCATCAGGTACTGTATATGCGATTGTGGTGCACCGTTCCGGTTCAGGAACAATTACTGCAAATTTCAATTGGTATTCCGGAAGTACGAGTTCGGATCAGTATGCAAACGGCGGACGCTATAGCATCAATGAGGGTGCACCTCATCCTGCATGGGCGCTTCAAACTATAGGCAAAGGCGATCTGCGCTTCCAAACATTTTATCAGGACTATACAAGCGGAACTATCGGATCTTCTGTTTTAGATACCGCAACTACCACGACACGATATAATAGTCTTTCATGGAGCGAAACAGTTCCGTCCGGAACAGATATTACGTTTAAGGTACGTGCATCGAATACACTTTTTGCGGCAGGAGATGCATCGCCAAGTTGGACATCCTTAGGATCGCTGAATTCGCCGATTAATCTTTCGGCATATCTTGCGAGTAGCTATCGCTATTTTCAATGGCAGGCAACGCTTATGGGAGCGGGGACAACAACGCCGATACTGCACGATGCGACGGTTATGTATAATCGTCCGCCCATTGCCCAGCGCCAAACGGTTGCGACTGATGAAGACACGCCAATAGAAATCACGCTTGGCGGATCTGATCTTGACGGAGATACGCTTTCGTATGGCACCTCGACATCTCCCTCGCATGGAACATTAAGCGCGATATCGGGCAATCATGTCACCTACACACCGGCGGCAAATTATTTTGGTGCGGACTTTTTTGATTTCAAAACATCCGACGGGACAGTGCAAAGTGCGGCAATGACTGTTTCGATTACGGTTAATTCTGTTAATGATGCGCCAGTGGTCAATGCGGTCACTCTGACGCCGATATTGCCAAAAACAAACGATACGCTCACGGCAAACGTAAGCGCAAGCGATGTGGAAGGCGACACGCTCACGTATGCGTATCAATGGAAGAAGAATGATGTGGATATCTCCGGAGCCACCGGAAGCTCGCTTGATCTTTCTGCAGCGGGCAATGGAGACAAAGGAGATATAATTTCTGTGGCAGTGACGGCATCCGATCCTCATGGCGGGGTGTCGAGTCCCTTTACCTCAAGCGGCGTTACTATCGTTAATACATCACCTACTGCATCTAATCAGAGTATATCATTGGATGAAGATACGAGTGCGGTGATTACGCTTGCGGCTACTGATGCTGACACGGGTGATTCGTTGACGTATGAAATAGTAAATAATCCGAATCCTGCGATGGGGAGCTTAAGCGCCGTTTCCGGCAACCATGTTACCTATACGCCGGTTGCAAACGCGCATGGAGTTGATTCTTTTACCTATCGGGCATCCGATGGAACCAATGTAAGCTCGGAGGCAACCGTTAATCTAACAATCAATTCTGTTGATGATCCGGTAGTGCTGGCGCATATTGGCAATAAGGAAGTGAACGAGCTTGAAACGCTTGCGTTTACGGCAAGTGCGAGCGATGTAGATGCGGGTTCGGGGACAATTGTCTATTCTCTTATCAGTGCCCCAACAGGAGCTGCGATTAATTCCGAAACAGGAAAATTTTCTTGGACGCCGACAGAAGCGCAGGGTCCAGGGGATTACACATTTACCGTACGCGCGGCATTTAGCGCTGTATCGGATGAGGAAAGTATCACGGTAACCGTGCATGAAGTAAATCAAGATCCGATTGCGCATGCGTCAGATGTTCTTGGACTTGCGAATGCCTCCACCACTGTCATCGTCAGCGGTGAAGATGCCGATGTGCCTGCGCAAACGCTGACTTTTTTTGTTGTTGATACGCCAAGCCATGGAGTGCTCGGTGAGTTTTCCGGAACTGATGTTATTTATGCGCCCATAAGCGGATATAGCGGCTATGACACATTTACCTATCGCGCATTTGATGGCGTAGCATACAGTACGACCGCGACCGCAACACTGACGATTATCGCAGCGCCTTCGCCCTCGCCATTGGCGGGAAGTTATTCATCGGCACAATCAGTCTTCTTGACCGCCCTTGGCGCATCGGAGATTCGCTATACCACGGACAATACGGATCCTTCATGTATAACAGGAACTGTTTATGGCAGTCCGATTTCAGTGGCGCAATCAAAAACTATCCGCGCTATTGCTTGTTTTGGAAGTCATGCGTCGTCCGTGAATTCATCTTTTTATGCAATTAATTGGAATATTGATTCCAGTGCTATCGCTGATCTATGGACGAACGATGTATTTACGACAGCAGACAGCACATCGTCAGCTTCCACCACGGCAATCAATGTCAATCAGGCGGTTAGCATTAATATGCAGATGGGATCGGGTACTTCAACAATAGAATTGCCGGCAGGAACGGTGATTTCACAAATAGGCGGAGGCAGTTTTTCAGCATCGGATTTAAATGCGCGCATCACCGCGCCCGGTGCAGTGGTAGTGAGCTCAAGCGATACGCTTATTGTCTCGCTTGAATGGGGAATCCCCAATATCGCCCTACAATTCAGCAATCCTGTTACCATGCATATTTTTGTAGGTGGCTCATTCAATGGCCAAACGCTGAACGTAGCCAGATCAATTTCCGGCACTTCTGATTGGACAACAGATGGCATTGGAGCACCAGCCACTTGCGTAGTGGATCAAGGAATTTGTACGGTAAGCGTAACGAAAGCATCGTTTTATGCAGTTACGACACCGGTTATTGTTGCCACGAGCAATTCTTCCGGCAACAGTTCTTCCGGTTCTTCAAGCGGAAGTAATAGCGGGGGCGGAGGAGGAGGGGGTGGTGGCGGATATATGAGCACAGGAAATCCATCCCCACAGGGATACGCTCTATCACCTGTAGCTTCAACCACACCAACTGCCGCTCCATCACCGGTAGCATCAGCTGTTCCAAGTCCCACCGCAGCGCCAATTCTTGCGGATCGGGAAGTCACGTCTCTGACTGCCCAGGCAGAGCATACCCCGAATGCCACTCCTCGTATTACCCTAAAAAATAATTCCGTTGCTCGAGGAGAAGCAACTCAAACAATACAATCACCAAATCCGGAGGCAACGCCGGATAAAGCAAAAGAGGGATTAAGGCAAGATAGTCAACAGCAAAAATCTTTGTTTGCTTCTGTTGCCAATGTAATAACGTTTGGAACAGGAAGCTTGCTTGTTGCCATCGGAGTCCTGCTTATCATCGGCAGTGTATCAACATTTCTCTACATGAGATTTTTCTAGACAGGAACTTGACACAAGCTACTTTATACGTTATATATAAAATATATAATGACATACACACACGAAGTACAGATGAATCGGATGTTTCTCATGCCGTCAATGATGATGGCTATGATGAATATGATGATGTCCCGCGGCAAGGACTCTGATTGCGTATGAGAAGGAATTGAGATAGCGCATATACAAAGAGTCCTTGCCCCCCTCAATAGGCAAGGACTCTTTTGTTCTTTGATATTTTTAATATGCGCGCCAGACGTTGTCGGCTTGTGGCTGTCATTGCACAATTGTTGTGTATATGGCAGTCATTTTCGGCAACGTGGGCAAGAAGGAAGAGACAATGAGCATGGGCGGCAGCCAGAAGAGTGTTGAAACAGTTGTTAATGCATTGGTGGCGGCGTTAACAGACGACAGGGAAAAGATTTATTCCTTATTGGATGTTTTATATGTTGAAGGACCGCATACAGGTCTTGGATATATCATAACCAATGCGATAACACAGGTTGAAGAATTGAAGAAAAACTTAAACGAAAAGTCATGAATCATCAAACGTTCTAAACGGAAGTCGTTTAAGTTCTGAAGCTGTGGCGGCTTTGCGGTCTCATGTATAACGATCAGCTAACTCTGTGCATATGCACAGAGTTTTTTATTGTAACGACTCACGCATGTCATTGCGAAGAACGTGCCGTGACGAAGCAATCTCTACTTCGAGGCTGAGATTGCTTCGGCGGCATCCTCCTCGCAATGACAGAGCGTGTCTCTTTGGGGATAGAGCGTATCCCTTTGGGGACAGCCTGTGAACTTTGTTTTTTGGGAGTGCGGGGAGTTACTTTTTATTTTATTGACAAATAATAATAGATTCCGTATTCTGATATAAGTTCATATATCATAATTTTTTGAGGAAAAGGAAGCATATGTTTGCTGCAATTGAAGCAAAGCAAGTCATAGTATTCGGAAGCGGATGTTACTCCATTACCTATCCTGATCCTTGCGATAGCGACTGGCAATTTTCAATGGATTATGGCTTTGTGACGGCACAAAATCCCGAAGGGAAGAATCGATGGACATGTTCAGAATCGCCGGGAAATTTTTGCCATTGGACTTCTTTTCGGAGCATCCCTGATCATGGTTATCGTGCGCTTTTGGACCATTTTGGACTTGAGGAGACGGATGTGAGCCTTGAGGAAGCTGTGACCAAGAGTCCGGCAGACCTTACGCTGCTTCGGCGCTTGAAGGAAGACCGAGGAGGTTTTGAGCCCAGGGTTATAAAAAATATGCGGATAGGATGCCGGAAAGATGAGCTGGCTGATACGTTCGGACCTCTGTCCTAAAAAGGGTTTGTTCGATTGAATGCGCGGCGCGCACTTATAAAGCAGCCGCGCATTTTCTTTTTTCTACTCTTTGTGATATAATTACACGCAATGGAAGACGTGAAGGCAATGCTGAAATCACTGGACGATAAAATCCGCGGATTCGCGGACCGTCTTTGACGCGCGTCAAATTCGTGAAGATATTTTGAAAATAGAACAGGAGATGGCGGATATTGGTTTTTGGGAAAACCGCGCGCATGCCACTAAAAAAAGTCAGGAGCTGGCGACTCTCAAGCGCGAAGTCCAGCGTATTGACGCGCTTACGAGCGAAGTTAAGACGTTGGATGAATTTTTACAGATTGCGGAAGGCGAAGAGGCGATGAATAAAGAAATTGAGTCGCGTGTGCGCGTTCTTGAGCGCGACGTACACACGCTTGAAAACGAACTTTTTTTTTCAGGTGCGTATGACAAAGGCAGTGCAATGCTTTCCGTGTATGCGGGCGCGGGCGGGAAAGATGCGGAAGATTGGGCAGCACTCTTGCTGCGCATGTATCGGCGTTTTGGTGAGCAGAGAGGATGGCAGATAAAAACAATTCATGAGCACTGGGGCGAGTATCAGGGTCCCGGTGGATGGGGGATCAAAAACGCGACGATTTCAATAGAAGGACCGTATGCGTACGGATATATAAAAAAAGAAAGCGGCGTGCATCGCCTGGTACGTATCTCTCCATTCTCCAGCCAGCAGCTCCGCCATACGTCGTTTGCGCTGGTGGATGTGATGCCGGAATTCGTAGCTCCCGAAGAAGTGGAGATACGGCCTGAAGATTTACGGATTGATTTTTTTCGGTCATCCGGTCCCGGCGGGCAAAATGTGAACAAGCGCGAGACTGCGGTGCGCATTACGCATATTCCCACCGGTATTGCGGTCGCATCCCAGGTAGAACGGTCGCAGGAGAGCAATCGGGAAACCGCGATGGGGATACTGCGCGCAAAACTTTGGCAGATGAAATCTCAACAGCAGGAACAAGAGCGCCTCGGTCTTCGAGAAGAAAAAAAAGCAATCGAATGGGGAAGCCAGATCCGATCATACGTTATGCATCCCTACCAAATGGTCAAAGACCATCGCACGGACATTGAGACGTCAAAAATTGACAAAGTGCTGGATGGAGGGTTGGATGAGTTTATTGAGGCGGAAATTAAAACAGGAATTAGCTTGTAGCTGGTAGCTGGTAGCTTGTAGGAAAATGAAAGAAAATATTACAACATACAAAGATCTCATTGTATGGCAGAAATCACTTGATTTAGTAAGCGAAGTATATAAAGTGACCGGATACTTTCCGAAGGAAGAAATATATGGATTAACCTCACAGATGAGGAGGTCTGCCGTTTCTATCCCATCGAATATCGCGGAAGGAAGAAGAAGGGGAACGAGAAAGGATTTTAAAAATTTCTTGCAGATAGCTTTCGGATCAGGTGCAGAGCTAGAAACTCAAATTGAAATTGCAAAACGATTGGCGCTTGATAAAAACATCAATTATGATTCACTCGAGGTGCTTCTCGATGAGGTCATGCGAATGCTGAATAAAATGATATCTACCCTGCAAACTAATGACAGGAATTAGTTTGTAGGAAAGAGAATATAGAAGAGAGCGGTTATCTTTTTTTCCTACAAGCTGCAAGCTAATTCCTACAACCTAGCTAAAATGATTTTCTTCGACAACGTTTCAAAAATATACAGCAATAATTCCGTGGCGCTGCAAAACGTCACGCTTCGGATACAGCCGAAAGAATTCGTTTCCCTTGTGGGGGCATCGGGCGCGGGCAAGACAACGCTTTTGCGCATGTTACTGCGCGAAGAAGAGCCCACGAGCGGAAAAGTGATGCTGGATGGGATTGATGTATCGGCAGTCAAGCGCCGTTATCTTCATCATGTGCGCCGCCGCATCGGCACGGTGTTTCAGGATTATAAACTCCTGCCGCTCAAAACTGCGTATGAAAATGTGGCGTTTGCCATGGAGGTTGCGGGCAAAAGCGATGAAGAAATTCACGAAGATGTGCCGCAATCGCTTGAGCTTGTCGGACTTGCCGACAAATCAGATCATTTTCCTTCCCAGCTTTCCGGAGGCGAGAAACAGCGCGTAGCAATTGCTCGTGCCTTGATCAATCGTCCGGATGTGATTCTTGCAGACGAACCCGCGGCAAATCTTGATCCGATCAACACATGGGAAATTATCAAACTTTTGCAAAAAATTAACAGCCTAGGCACTACGGTCGTTCTTTCTACGCATGATAAAGAAATTATCAATAACCTTGACAAGCGTGTGATCGTGCTGGACAAAGGCTCGATTCAAAGCGATAAAGAGAATGGGAAGTATTTAATTTAAAGAAGTTATTATATTTTATTATAAATTACTCTTCGAGTGAAGCAAGGCGGAATCGAGAAGTTTCCTTATGGTATCTCCTCGACAGGCTCGAAGAATAATCCTTATGTTCTTCACCACATTAAAACGACTTTTAAAAGCGGGATTTCTTAATTTTTTCCGTAACGGATCGCTTTCCATGGCGACGATTATTGTTATGTCGTTGATGTTGTTTGTCATGGGCAATTTGATTTTTGTGAGCGCATTCGCGGCTACTGCCATGCGAATGTTTCAATCAAAAATTGATGTGACGGTATACTTCACCGCTGATGCCCAAGAAAGCCAAATTCTTGCGGTTCAAAAGGAAATTGAGGGAATTGAACAAGTGACAGGAGTTGCATATGTGTCAAAAGACCAGGCATTGGCGGATTTTCGCGAGCGGCATAAGGACAATGCGTTTATTGGAAGCGCGCTTGATGAGATCGGCGATAACCCTCTTGAGGCAAGTTTGAATATCAAAGCCGATGATCCGGCGCACTACGGCGCAATCAGCGATTTTTTGGTGAAAAAAAATTATCCGATCGTGGATAAAATCAATTATTTTGAAAACAAAGATATTATCGAACGTTTAAACGGTATCATCGGAACTGTGCGGGGGGCGGGAGCGCTTATTGCGCTTGTGCTGGCATTTGTGGCGATTCTTGTGACGTTTAATACAATTCGTCTTGCAATCTATACGGTACGCGAAGAGATCGGCATCATGCGCCTGGTGGGAGCAACGCAATGGTTTATCCGCGGACCGTTTTTGGTAAGTGGCATGCTCTATGGTTTGAGCGCAGCAACAATGGTGACACTCCTTTTTTTTCCTTTGACGTGGATGGCAGCGCCCAAGATAGCTCTTCTTTTACCCGGCTTTGATTTATTCCATTATTTCCTCAGTAACTTTTTTGAATTCTTTATCATCATGCTGGGCAGCAGTATGATACTCGGCGTACTCTCAAGCGCGATTGCGATGAGGAAGTATTTGAGGGTGTAGTGTTTTATTTATAGGCATGACATTTGTGACACGCATCATAGTATTTTTCGAGCGGAGCTCCGCCAGCTGGCGGAGCGAAGTCGAGAAGTTACCTTTGTATGATATGTTCTCTGCAGGCTCGAATAGTAATTATAGTGCGCATAGTGTGATGCGAGCGGATTTGTATTGAATATTATCCTCTCGTGTAGTATGATAAAAAACGCCGATAGAGGCGTTTTTTCATCGTCCGGACAGATGAAAATAAGTATTGCGGGATCGTCTAACGGCAGGACACGTGCCTCTGGAGCACGTTATCTAGGTTCGAATCCTAGTCCCGCAGAGTTTTTGACAAAATTATAGATATGTGCTATTCTTCTTTCTTAAAGAGGAACGTATTTTTTTTCTTCTCTTTTGTTCTTGAAAAACAAAATAAAATAAAGGAGTCAGTATGGATGAACCTGCAGTGAGTCGTTCTATTGAGACAACGTATAAAACAGGTGGCGATATACGTTTTGTCTTGCTTACGAGTTGTCAAAGCGGTTGTGATTTTTGCCATTTGGAGGGTCATCGGTCTCCTGATGAAGTGGGTGCCTTGAATGAGGCATTGTCTGGTTGGAAAACAGCCGATAGACTTCTCCCGCTCTTTAACCGATTGGGAAATCCAGTGACTATGGAGGATGTAGATTATGTGGTGCTTATAGCTAAAAAATTCGGACTACGCAAAGTTCAATTGACTGGTGGTGAGCCGTCATTACATCCCAACGCATCAGTCATTATTTCGCGTTTGGCACAAGGCGGTATGAGTGTTGGAATGACAACCCATGGAGAAGTGAACACGCCTTACTTTGAGAGTCTATTACGCGCAGGACTTAGCGGTGTTAATTTCTCTTTGCATGCTGTTATTCCAGAACAGTATGTTGCGATGGATTTAGTTGCGCAAGAGGTACGCGACCGACGAGGGAAGGAACGTGCGTTGCGTTTTGCGCAAGCCAAGCTTGACAAGAAAATGCGCAATATGCGACAAGCAGTACGTTATGCCCAAGAGGAGGATCGCAGATTTTCAGTAAAAGCGAACACGGTAGTTCAGGATGTGAGAACAGCTATCGCTGTCGTGGAGTGGTGTAATAGAGAAGGCGTTGATGTACGGCTACAACGGGATATCAGTTGCAAGGAACAATCTAACACCTTAATTGAAGAGGTGGTTCGCATGCTTGAAGCTGTTCCTGCTCGTGAAGATATTGCTATTGGCGATAGCAGTGGATCTGGCACGGATTATACGTATCCGAGAGGGCGTTTCAAACTCAAAACTTTTGGCGATATATATGTTGCTACTATGTGTGATGACTGTGATTTTAAGGACACCTCGCAATGCCGCGAACGTTTTTATGGCATTAGAGTCGAACATGGCAAGGTAACAACCTGCATAGATCGGGTGGCAGCAGGGATCACGAGTTTTTCCATTTTGGAATTTCTCGATCAGTTGGACAAAAATACGGGTGTGCCAACGTTTATTTCTCAGCAGTACGCAGATATGCACAAGACTACAGATAAATAGGAGACAAAAGTGAATTCTTTGCCTGAGTTGGTTGATACAGATGTTGAATATTTGCATACGTTGAATGATCGCCTGATAGGGATTGATGGTTGTGATGGTGTGGGTAAAAATACACTTGCAACTTCACTTCGGCGTATCATGCCAATGTATACTACTGATGAAATAATTGTTATTGAGCCTAATTTGTTTGAAGGAAGCTCAAAGGCAATAGTGTCGGGCGAGGAGTTCAGACGCAGGCGAGCACAACTCACTGATGAAGATATTAACCGCTATTTTTTAGTGGCATGCCAGTCCAACTATGAAGAAATTGTGCTTCCCGCACTTGAACGTAACGCATGGGTCGTGCTCATTTCGTCAGATTTACGGGCGCTTGCTTTTACAATTGCAGAACGCTCTCAAAGTATTATCACATACACGAGGGAGATGATCAGACGTGGAACCTTAACAAAAGGGTTACAGCCAAAATATCGTTGTATTTTGGAATCAGAACCGGACGCACTGTTGAGGCGAGTTGAAGGCAGAAGCAACAGCGATGCCTTCGATCCCATAACGCTACAGGGATATAAGAAGCGTATTGTAAGCCTTGAAGAAGCGGTATCGTATATACAGGCGCTTGCACCCACTACACTATGGCGGCGCATGACACTGCAAACAGTCTCGACTGAAGAAATTTCAACATACATGGATACAGTCGCACATGAATTGGCACAATGGATAACGGAAGGAGCATAGATGGATAGAGAACAAGTCATCAAGCGTATCGTGGAGAAGTTAGAGGAAGAACGGCAACAGCTTTATCAGTCATACTCGACACATCTCGACGCGACAAACAAGGCATCGTCTGCCATGACCTCACGTTATGACTCCACACGTGAAGAGATGGGCGCTGTTGCGGATGCAATCGCTCAGAAAATCACTCAGCTGGATGAATTGATCGGTAGAATGCAAAGGATGCCTGTTTCGCAAGGCAGAATACAGCTTGGGGCTATTGCGCTTGTGGCTGAGGGCAAGCACAGATATTACGTTTTTGTAGTTCCTGAAGGTGCAGGAGGACGTGAGATATCAGAAGGAGAGATACGAATTGTAACTATCGCGCCAATATCACCAATTGGGAGAGCGTTGCTACGAAAGCAAGTCGGAGATGAGATAGAAATCAATCTGCCCTCGGGGATCCGAATTTTAGAAGTTCTCGAAGTGGGGTAGTGCTCTTTTAGCGGGGATGGGCGGTAATGAGTCAAACTCTAGCCGCCCTTTTATATTTATAAAATTTTGTTACTATGCCTATATATGCAAATAGAATACGAAGCCACATATACAAATATAAATAAAGGCATTATTTTTCAGAAGCTTAAAAATGCTGGCGCAATACTTGCTCGCCCTGAATATTTACAGAAGCGGGTTGTTTTTAACTTGCCAGACGGTCTTAATCTCAAAGGCGGATGGCTGCGGGTTCGCGATGAAGGGAATCGGATTACCATGAGTTTGAAAGTGGTAGACGGCGAGGGTATCGAAAGCCAGCGAGAGATATTACTGGAGGTAAATGATTTTGAAAAAGCGGAAGAACTCTTAGCCCTGCTTGGCGCACAAAAGAAAGCGTATCAGGAAAACAAACGCGAACTGTGGACGCTTAATGGCGTTGAAATTACCATTGATGAGTGGCCATTCTTGGAACCTTTCGTTGAAATTGAGGGTAACTCGGAAGAAGTCGTAAAGAATGTATCAGAAAAATTGGGATTCAACTATCAAGATGCCATATTTGGTTCGGTCACGACGCTTTATAGCAAAAAATATGGCATTCTAGAGAAGGTCATAAATAATGATATTCCAAAAATCGTATTTGAGATGGAGAATCCATTTATTTCAAAACAATAGTGAGCAACAGGGTGGGGTAAGTTTATATGTTGGCGTATTCCCTCAAATCAAGTATATCAACATACCCATTTTGCCTCTTAAAAATGGTTCTAACATTGTCCACGATGCCCAGCCACCTTGTGACCCCTACCGAGACGGCTCAGATGTCACATTTTTGATAAGTCAAGTTGTGCCCAGTCTAAGGATCGAACCATAATAGGTTAATGAAATAAGCAGGTTTGAATCGCGACCTCGCAAAAGCTATCTCACCGATGAAAGAAAAATATATACCCAAGAATGTAAATATTTTTATTGGAGTTCTTCTGATTACTTTCTTAGTAGTCAGCTCTTTAATATTAAAAAAAATTAGTTCTCAAGAATCGGCTTTGAATGAATTGCAAAAACAAAATAATGAATTATCTAGTCATTTTACGCAAGTCGCTTTAAATTATAACGAGGCTACAGGAAGGTTATATCCGTTTCTACCTGATAATATTGTTCAGCCACATACATGTGTCTGGACTATCTTGGGTGATCATGGGAGCTATACGAGTGTAGTGACTAATGATACTTTTATAAGTAATGAAACAAACTCCGAAGTTAAATTAAATAAGTTTTTGCCACCGCGTGTGCCGATTTATATGACTTGCATCAATTGGAATAATCATATCTATCAAGGCGTAACTGGAAATTAAAAAAATAATGTTCAAACCCTTTGGCATTTTTTCACCCCTTTCATTATTGAGTCTTAGTTAGATTTGATATAAGCGCGTACTCGAGATGCATTGTTAGAGTGAGATAAAATTAAGCTTAATAGGTAAGCAGATCTTGGGTGACCAGGGTCCTAGCTGAGGTGGTCAATCAGTGGCAAACTCAATTCATCTTCCCTGAAGATATCGCGACTGGTCCATTTTCCAAATGAAATGCTATTTCTGCCACAAAATCTGGTTTGCATCCCTACTGACCATTTTGGCCGTCGTTAGCCTTTACGTCTTTCTAGCTGGCCATAATTACCTCTGGCTTGTCCTGGCCCTAGTAGAAGTGGCTCTTGCCGCGTGGTCCTTTTGGTATAGACGACGGGCTGGCAATTTAAATCTTTTGTCTGTTCTAGTGCGGCAAGAAATTGAGCGCTCCTGCAAGACTTCACCCAAATCTTTTTTCGCACAGTGGATTGAACAGATTTACACTCCTTCGTGGAGGTCATTGGTTACGGTACTAATACCAATACTTATACTGTCGGGCCTTTCTCACACTCCTAATGCCTGGTGGCCTCATTGGGGTCTATCCCTTGGCGCTCTTAATTTTAAGGACAGCAATCACTACCAAAATCTTATCGCGGTCCTTGCCGGTGTGGGAGCGATAATTTTTGCGTTGATAATTTTCGTCGCCGAGAGTCTAAGGGATGACGAGACGAAAGACCGCGCCCGTGTGCTTCTACGCGAGAGTATGCTATTCCCGCTAACGGTTGCAGAGATTCTTGTTTTCCTTAATTTTCTTTGGTTCGACGTAAATGCGTGGAGTGCTGTACTGGTGTTCCTCGTTGCGATCTCTACAATCTTCTGCCTATGGCGGCTCGTGAATATTCTGCTCAGCAAGGTGCTGTTTTATGAGAAGCGGCTACGTCTCCTTAAAGATCGTATAGAGCAAAGCATCGACCTGGGGATGAATGAACGCTATGCCGATAATCTTCTTATACAGAGATTGGGTGAAAGCAAGATCGAGCTTTCGTATAATCCTTTTTTGATGAGTGACGAGGAAGAGACTCACCATTCATTTTCCGCAGATACAGCTGGAGTCATCAAGGATATACGGCTTGATAAATTAGACGAGTTTGCGAAACTTGCCGAGAGCGAGGCAAATAAAAACGGCTTTAGTTTTTACAAAGATAAGCCGCGTCCACCTGATCTCTCTGCAGGTGATCCTGCCACAACTCCATCTTCGTCGGCGACAAGAAATTACACCACCGTCCGGCAATTCCTCGTCAAGAAATATGCCGATCGAGTTGAATTTAAGGATAGGGGTGAGTCAGGCAACATGGTACTGCTCGCGGTCGAGAAGCGTAGTGTAACTGACAAAAGCGTACTCAAGAAATTGCAAAAGCTTGCACAAGAAGCTTTTGTTATTGGCAAGAATGACAACTTTTCAGAAGAGATCAACCTTGAGCTTGCTGGACTCAAGGATCAATTCATTGCGGCTATCGTCGAGAAAAAATTAGGTAAGATCGATGAATTGAGAAAAACGTATTTGAGCCTTTCTGAATCCTTTCTTGAAATGATTACACGCTGTGGCGGAGGTTTCAGTTACGACCAGGCCAAGCAGGAACGCGGAAATCTTTTCGGCGGCCAGCTCAATATAGGGTGGCTCGAAGATAGTATCCAAGACATAGTTGAGAAAGCCATAGAAAGTCGCGACCGCGAAATTATTTCAACCGTCATTTATCTGCCCATGGCTATTGCGACTCGTGCCATAAAGTACGGAGACCAGTATCTGTATCAAGTCTTCGTGCGTTTTCCATCACGGGTCTACTGGCTTGCAAAGACCACGGAAGGGCTTGAATCATCGTTGCGAGATTTCATGATCGATAGGTCATGGAGGCACTTAAAGGAGATCACCGACTATTACATAGAGAATCAGTTAACCCGCAAAATCGGTGATGCTAAAAAGTTAGCTGAGCATGCTGACTTCTCGATCCCTGTTTTTCAAACTTTCCAAGATCTCATTAAAACTGCCTTCGATAAGCGCGACAGAGATAGTTTCAAAGAATTTTTGTCCCAGCTAAGTACTCTCTATCGCCATCTGATACGTGATCAAGAATTTTCGCGTTACAACGACTACGATCTTGAATCTGCCCGTACGGATGAGGAAAGAAAAATATTGCAAGAAAAATTAGATTTGCAAAAAGCTCGACAGGATGCAGCTGAGAAAATTCAGCGTCGCAAACAGCAACTAGTATTTGGAATGGCGGCTTGGATTTTTGAGATGGTGCGCTTGCGCCAAGACGATATGGATCTCAGGGCTTACTACGACGACATTAAAACCTATCTACCCCATGAAATAAAAGAACTCACAGCGCTTTACTCCTCAGCGCGAGACTTTGATGTTGAACGATTTTGGAATTGGAATAACTGGGAACTCATACCTGATGGTGAAGTGCACACTATAGACTTCAACAGTAAGCTGGATCGGCTGTACGTTGTTAGTGCACTCCATCTTTTGAGAGGCATCACAACAGAGAATGTTGGTACAATCGAATTGCCTCATAACCGTGACCTGGCTTTTCTTGCTGAACAGCGCGATGGTGCTCTGTGGAAAATGCTTACCGATATAGAAACTACCCCAGCAAATTGGGAGTTCGCGTTGGACACGGTTGAGCTTCCTAAAGCAAGCATATTAAAAACACTTCTAACTAAAGCGAAAGAAGCACAGGAAAAAGATGAGGAGGATCGCGTCAGACAGACGGACATTGATCCCGAGAAGCTGGCAGAATTTAAGAAATCCCTTCTCGATGCATTCCGTGACGGAAGCATAATTCGAAGTATCATCACAAGAGTGGGTACGTACATAGACCGCACTGACACCGCCAATGCAGAGGTTAAAGCATACGGCTACAATCAGTTGGATGAGAAGGCGGCCTTTATAAAAAATTGGCATGTTCACTACTCGGGATGGGGCGAGAACTATGGCAATGGTATGGCAAGCTCAGAAAGCCAAATTATCTTCCGTGACATCCTCGAAGGTTTGGAAACCAAAAAGATTATTCCAAAAAATGATATCGTCCCGGCAATTGAAAAAGCGGTAACAGCCTTAGGTGCCGAAGATCTCATTGTTATCGAATCGCTCGATCATATGTTTGAGTATGATGGCGGAATACGAAAGTCGGAGGCGTTTATTCCTCGATGGGATCATAGAGACCGTCCAAAATTCCCGTTTGATGAAGATCGTTGGTGCGACGGCTACTTCAAGATTGGTGAAAAATACATCCCCGTTTTCCGTGTCTTTACTCGAGATGAGGACGTCAAAAACTTTCTTGTAGTTGCTTCGCTCAAGGAGCTGGGCGAGCTAGTGCAGTACTCCCCGACGGATGATCCGCAGGATAAGACACATCGCGAAGGGATTTTCGAGCTCAAAGTCATTGATCTGAATAGTGACGATGTCGCCCGAAGCAAGCTTATCTCCCAAGACCCATTATGGTTGAGAGAGCATCAGAACAAGGAGGGATATCTGCGCCGCAAGGTACTCATAAACGTCTACGAAAGAGTGCAGTTTGTGTTCAAGAACAAGGCGGCTGCTGTTAAGCTTTTTGTTTCAGATATACCCACACAGGAAGAGTAGGGCTAAGCGTGATTAAGAATGTTGTTAGGTCAAAATGATTCCTCTCAGCTATATGGCACTGATCTATATAAATTTTGTAGAGGGGGAATTGAAAGCGCGCGCCATATGCACCGCGTAGCAAACCTCCTTTCCCTTTCTATTACTCCTTCATCATCAGCTTCTTATCCTTCAACATCAGCTTACTGCGAAGGCACGTAAGCATATCTCGCTTTTCAAATATAGCGCCTTCTTTTAGGATATATTTTGCGTAGTTGCGAATCTCAATCTCTCTTGCCTCATCGCTTATCTCCCGATCCACACCAAGTACTCCGGTACTGAATTTACGGTATCGCTCAATTTCTTTCTCAAGTTTTTCTCGCAAGCCCGTCTTGTCGATTTTTATCGTATCAATAAGCTGCATGAGTTCATTAATGAGGTCGTTCTCATTGATATATCCGGCATTGCAATTCTTTTCCCACCGCTTGCTGCAACTGTAGTACACATGCCTATTAACGCTTCCATCTTTTAGTTTTTTAAACTTCTCATCAGCGCTTATCCCGGATCCGCACATACCGCACGTGATGAGTCTTGTGAAAGCGAACTCCTTGCCTCCATACGGACTCATGATCTCGCTTCGTTTGATTTGTTCCTGTACCTTCTCGAAGAGTTCTTTGGTGATAATCGGCGTATGCTTTCCTGTATACCAGTTTCCACTCCCTTTTGGATATTCAAATATTCCATAGTAAAGCGTGTTTTTAAGAATCAGATATACATTGCTTAATGTTAGCGGTTTGTTATTTACCGATGTGAGCTTCACGTCATTCCTTAGCCAGTGGTAAACCTTTTTCCCACTCCAGCTTTCGTAAGCTACTCTCTCAAACATTTGTTTGATAATAGGGGATCGTTTCGGATCTACCATGATGTGGCATTTTTTGTCCACATTCTTTTCATTGAGATATCCGGTAGGAGCAGGAGCTGGCCATAGTCCCATTTCGCATCTAGTTCGCAGGCCTCTTTTTACATTGACCCCTTTCTGGTCATTTTCAAACTTGCCTTGGGCTCCGAGAATCATTAATAAGAACTTCTCATTCGGACTATTGGTAAATCTCTGTCCATAGGTGCGTATCTCAATGAGTAGTTTCTGATCCATGAGATCTACGACCGCGCCTAGATCTCCGGCATTGCGTGATAATCTGTCCGGTGCCCACGTAAGGATGGCATTGTATTTGCTTTCCCGAAGCTCGGCAATCATCTGATTGAAGACCGGACGCTGACCTACTTCTTTTGACGAGTGCGCCTCACGCTTTATCTCAACGATGTTGAGATTGTCCCTTTGGGCGATCATGCCCATCTCCTTTACTTGCGACTCTATGGATAGAGCTTGTTTATCCTCGGCCTCCGTAGATTTCCTCGCATACAGGCAGTATTTGAGAGGAGGCGCTACTATGGCCGGATTCGCTTGTATTTGTTGCATAAAATCTCTTGTATTAGTTGATAATCAATCCCAATACAATGGATGACGCAACCTCTCTAGGGAGTCCAGATCCCCCTAGTTGGCAAGCTGTTGGTAACTCGGCCTTCGCAAACCTCCTGAATTAAGCTAGGAATGGACGACGGTCGATTTTACTGCTATGATCTCATTAACAATTTAATGTGCCTAAACCCATCGATTTTTCAATGGGCATGGCTCAAAACCACAGACATACTGAACCCGTCGTTCAGGCCCCATGTCTGTGGTCATATCTCGAAAGGGATATGGAGGCGAAAGCCTCGGCTTAGCGGCGGGCTTTGTGTTTTCCGCTAAGCTTCTTTATAAACTAATAGCGGAAAACTATGGCTAAGATAAAAAACCTAAGTAAGACGAAGTGTCCTAACTGCGGTCAGTATAAATTAATGAGTATTCGTTTAGTCCTTATTCTCAGTGGCGTAGTACTTCTGATTTTCGGACTTCCTTTGATCTTTGTAATTATCGGTATTCCCATGGTCCTGGCCGGTGTCCTCGCTCTTGTATTGGCAATTTTCATGGGAGGTTACCGATGTAGGAACTGTAATTGGACTGCCAAGAAACCACCTGATGTAGAAAAAATATGAAAAACTACATCATGTTATTATTCGTTCTTACCCTCGCGGTAAGTCCAGTTACGAGCTTTGCCTCTCAAACAAAAACTTGCATTGCTAACCAAGCTCTTCCTGATTCGAGCTGTACTCCCGGATCAATACTAACTTCAGACAAACGTGTTATTTGTGTCTCCGGATATACGAAGACAGTACGATATGTACCTCTTTCAGAGAAGAAGCGAGTCTTTCAAGAGTATGGTATTCCTTATTCACTCCATAGTAACTACGAGGTAGATCATCTGATTAGCCTTGAGCTCGGAGGCAGTAATGCCATAGCCAATCTTTGGCCTGAGTCGTATCACATCAAGAATGGATCATTGACCAAAGATAAGTTTGAGAACTATCTTCACAGGCAGATCTGCAATGGTTCAATGTCTGCTCAAGAAGCTCAGAAAGAAATCTCTACGAATTGGCTTTTGTATGCTTCTCAATCTACAAGTCAGAAGACTGAAACCAGAACACAATTAAATGCTGGTCTTAAAGACTAACTGGCATTCTCCTTCGTTAGGTTGCCAAAATCATTCTTAAACTTGCTCGTTACCCTACCCTCGGAGTCGAAATATCCCCAATTCTTAAATGCACGAAAAACATTTTCTCTTACTTCTTTAGGCATTGCTTGATTGCGAATTGCCCATTCGTAAACAGTTCGATACTCTTCTCGCTGTTCTGTGCTTATCGAAGGAGCGAGAAGTATAGGGCGTTTCTTTGCGTAACGTTTCGTGTTGTAGATTAAAAAGAATTCAGTTGCCTGTCTATCGCCCTCCCGTATCTTTTTAACCAATGTTAATTCAGCAAGTTCAACGAGTTGGTTGCGTCCGTCCTGGAGTGCTTTTCTTACTGCTTTAGCAAAATCTGGGTTACCCTTCATCCATCGATAAATAGTTGCGCGAGAAATGACCACTTTCTTACATGCATAGTGTATGAAGGGGGTTTCTGAAAGTATCTGTAGGAATTTAGATTTTTCATCACTGTTGCGTGCCATAAATCTTCTGTCTTTTTTTGCTGGTAAGTTTCTCCCAACGATTAAGGATAACTTCGGCATAGACAGCGGACTTCTCCATAAGGAAACATTTTCGACCAAGTTTTGTTGAAGCAATCAACGTAGACCCTGAACCGCCAAAGGGTTCTAGGATTAGCTGATCGCGTTTGGTAAGTACCTTGATGTAGGGGATAAGGATATCGAGGGGTTTGGTGCCAAAGATAATTCCTTGACCGGAAGATTTTTCATCCGCGGCCTTGAATTCAATAAAGTCAGTAGGGCAGTACTTCTTTCCTTTCTCATAGCTTTCCCAGTGCGGTTTGCCTGATATAGCAAAGAGGGCGGTTCGATATTCATTCTCAAATAGTTCGTCATCAGGTTCTGTTTCAAGTCCGGAGTGTTCTTCGCTCGTACCAACCATGGCAATATCGTACTTTGAGAAGAATTTATACTTTCCGGCATAACCTTGATTTCGGTTGGGGAGATGCCAGATGAGCATATTGCGAATTTTCCAGTGTTTCTCCATCTCATTCCAGATAATCCTTGTGTTTTTCCAGTTCTCATAGACGATGATTGAGAAATGTTGTGCCTGTACTTTTGCAACGTTATTCATCCATAGTTCGGTGAAGTTATCAGGCAATGATTCCGTTTCAAGGTATCGTCTATTTTTCTTTGCACCGAAACCTAAAGTTGCCTCGCCATGTCGCGTCTTACCATGAAGGTAGTCGAGGATATATGGGGGATCAGTCATAACCATGTCAGCTTTATTATCCCCCATGAGCTTAACCATCTCTTCTTCAACAGTGGAATCGCCGCACATAAGGCGCGATCCATTGAGGTCATAGACATCTCCTTTTTGTACGGAGATTGATTCGATCTCAAGTTTCTTAAGTTCTTTTTCAAGGTCAAATGTTTCTTCTCCTGAATCCTCCTCAAATATCTTATCAAGCTCTTCTGAGTCAAAGCCGATATCAGAAAGGAAGCTCTCATCAAATTCAGCAAGAAGATCAAGGTCGAATTGTCCCTGATTTTTATTGAGCCGGAGATTTAGTTCGCGTTCTTTTTCTAAGTCAAGATGAACGCGCACTATGGGCACCTGCTCATGTCCAAGCTCGCGTAATGTATGAAGGCGAAAATTACCTCCGACCACAACATTCATTCGATCGGGTGTTGAATTTACTATTAGGGGATCTAAGACGCCAAATTTAGTAAGACTTGTTTTTAATTGTCGTTTATCTTCATCGCTCCATTTACGTGCATTATATTCGCACTCTTTTAATTCTTCTATTGAGATATACTCAATCGAAATTTCTTTGTTCATATAAGTGATTTAGTTTAATTGGTAAATAAAAACGCCCAGACACAGATTCGTACTATTAGTACAAATCAATGTCTGGGCGTTCCAGACGATGCCTCGATTAAGTTTTTAACTCATTATCTTGTTGCGCCTACTGGGTTGGGTAAAGAAGTTATTACATATGACATCCCCAGCTGAATCTTACTGGTTGAAAACGTGATGTTTTGATCGCATTTTTGACAATGCACATCACATTTATCCCCAGAATACTCCGTTACTATCTTCATAGGTTGTCCTTTGTGATATTTAACAAATTCAAGTTTTCTACTATCCAATCGTTTTACGATTGGGGCGCCACACTTACAGCGTTCTACATGATTATTGTTTTGATTAGACATAAGTTTCTTTTTACGTTGGTTTTTGGCCTAATTTATTAAGCTAGCGATGTCTACGGAGGTACTGCCGAACTCCATTGATTGAGTTCTCTCCGGATTCCTTCTTAAGTGTACCAAGTTTCGTATCTCCGCGCACTTTATTGAATTCCGGATAATCTTTACGTAGGTTCTTAGCGAGAGAGTCTTTCCGTTCTCGGCGGAAAGCACCCTCCTCTGTTCGTTTGTGGTGGGGAAGTCCCATAGTAAGTGTAGAGTTAGTTAATGATCAATTAAATTAAGACCTTTATTTGTCATTATAAGCGGAGGTAAAAATATGTCAAGTATTACGGCTTTCCTATTGATTTATATAAATGGTTATGATAAGCTTCAACATATGCATCCCATACAAGAAAAACTTTTAACGCTTTCAAAAAAGAACAATCTGGCACAGATTAGTCTTCGTGAGATGGCTGGACGCATTGGCATGCCGAAAGAATCGCCACAAAAGATTAAACATCATCTCCTTCAGCTTCAAAAGAAGGGCTTTTTGACTATTGATCGTGCCAAGGGAATGATGAACCGAGCTGCTTTTGAACCTACGTGGGCTAAGGGGCTCTTGCATAAGGCCTCGCGCCTTTTTTCTATACCCATAATCGGAACTGCTAATTGTGGTCCGGCTACTATTTTTGCAGAACAAAATTTTCAAGGCTTTCTCCGAGCTTCTAGCAAGCTTGTTGGACGATCAAAACCGACTGGTCTCTATGCGGTAAAGGCCGATGGCACCTCAATGAATCGTGCTGATATTAAAGGTAAGAAAATTGAGGATGGAGATTTTGTAATCGTGGATAGTGAAGATAAGAGTGTAAGGACCGGAGATATTGTATTGGCGATCATTGATGACAAGGCGACTATAAAAAGATTTATTGATGATCGTGCTAATGGGCAGGTAGTCCTCAAAGCTGATTCCTTTTTCGACTACGAACCAATTTATTTGCATCCATCCGATGATTTTACGATCAGTGGAAAGGTTTTGGGAATCATTAAGAAGTCTACTTGGTGAAAATAATTCTATGATAAAAAAGATACTGTCAATTGATGGGGGCGGTATAAAAGGTGTCTTCCCGGCATCATTTCTTGCTGATATTGAAGAATCAACTAGTAAAAATATCTCAGAATATTTTGATCTAATTGTCGGTACGTCGACGGGTGGAATAATTGCACTTGGTCTTGGTATGGGAATGTCTGCTAGGGATATATTAAAATTTTATGAAAATCTCGGGCCAGATATTTTTAAAGGAAACAGATGGATTAAGGCATTGCGTCAAATTGGATTCGCGAGATACAGTAATCAGCCTATTAAAGCGGCGCTTGAATCAAAGTTTGGGAATCGCCGACTTGGAGAAAGTAAGAATCGTCTCGTTATTCCTAGTGTAAACCTTGAAACTGGAGAAGTGCATGTTTATAAAACATCACATCATCCTCGATTCGAAAGAGATCTAAGAGAAAGAGTTGTTGACGTAGCCCTTGCTACGTCGGCTGCCCCGACTTATTTCCCGACTCATAGATCAGATGCAGGTACTCCTCTCATAGATGGGGGTATTTGGGCAAATAATCCTGTTGGTATGGCTGTTGTAGAGGCGATTGGTGTCCTTGATTGGCCACGTGATTCACTAAAAGTACTGAGTATTGGCTGTACCAACTCACCTTTGAATATAGCTGCGGCAAGAACCATGGCGCTAGGATTAGGATACTGGACCCCAAAGATAGTAAATCTGTTCATGACAACACAATCTTTTTCATCTCATGGTACGGCACAATTACTTGCTGGTCATGCAAACGTGATACGCATTAACCCGAGTGTACCAGCTCATAGATTTGGTTTAGATGTGATATCAGAAATAAATTCATTAAAAGGTCTAGGAAGCACAGAGGCGAGAAAAGCACTTCCAGTAGTAAGGGAGTTTTTTGCCAATAAAGCGGAGGTGTTTGATCCTTATAATAAATTGATTTTATGAAATTAGAATCTGCTTTTCAAAATTTTCTAAAAAATACTGTAAACCTCAATGAGACAAGGTATGGCAGAGCTATCGAGGCTATTGATACTATGGGAAAACTTCTCAAAAATAACGATATTTTTGGAAGTAAATTCATAGATTTGAAGTCGCAGGGGTCATTTAGACAAGAAACAATCATTAAGCCTGTGAATCCTGATATGGATTTTGATGTTGATCTTCTTTTTGAGATGCGTGCTGTGGATGGTTGGACACCCGCTAGCTACTTAGAGAGATTAGCAAATGAATTTAAAAAGCTTGATAGGTATAAGGACTTGATTGATATAAGAGGCAAGACGCGTTGTGTCACAATAGATTACGAAACGGATTTCCATATAGATATTGTTCCATCAGTTAGCTTGTATAGAGGGCAGCAGGTGATTATGAATAAAACCACCAATGCTTTTGAAACGACCGATGGCGATGGCTACGCAGAATGGTTTCAACGACAGAGTGAGCTTACTGGTAAAAAGCACCTTATTAAGGTAGTTCGGCTAATGAAGTACATAAGAGATTCTCAAAAAAAATTTGAGATAAAGTCAATTCTCCTTACAACTTTATTAGGGAATATGGTCTTGTCAACTGATATACAGGATCAGCAATATCCAGATTTACCAACTGCCTTTTTAACGCTTATCATGCGCTTGGATTCTTATCTTCAGGCAAACCCGACCATGCGCACAACTGTTAATCCAGTATTATCATCAGAAAATTTTAATCGGCATTGGGATCAAGATAAATATCGAATCTTTAGGGAACAGATATATGGGTATGCTCGCGCAACTAGTGATGCCTACGATGAGTCTAACGAAACAAAATCTTTAGAAAAATGGCAGAGGGTTTTTGGAGATGGTTTTGTCATACCCGGACATAGTTCAGAAAAAACATTGACGCGTTCTATTAATCGTGATCCCGGAGAAAAATTTTTAAGTGACTTGGGTATACGTGAAAATCTACAATATACTGTAAAAATTGATGCAAATGTTACTCAGGATGGATTTCGACAATTTTCTCTTAGGAAGAGTACATTTTTATTGAAAAAAGAACGTAGTCTGGATTTTGTTGTTACGTACTGTAATGTACCGTACCCTTTCTCAATAAAGTGGAAAATAAAGAATAATGGCCAAGAGGCAACTTCACTTAATGCGTTGAGGGGGAGAGATTGTTGATGACTTTGGTCATGAAACTAGACATGAGAGTACAAGATATGAAGGAGAACACTATGTTGAGTGTTATGTGATTAAGGAAGGCATCTGCGTAGCAAAAGATCATATACATGTCCCTATTGGTTGCGCTTAACACAAAACGATTATGACAGATGATATACAAATGGCGAGAAGCTATCTAAATAATACTTTTAAGGCGCATGAGCATGCGAGAGAGTACTTAGAAAAATATGATTATGATAAAAGTATTCGAGAGTCTCAGGAGAGTATAGAATTTTCAATAAAGGCGATTTTCTACGCTTTTGACATCGATCCGCCTAAATCACATAACTTTACTGAAGAAAATTTTAAGAATCTCCTTGAGAAAATTACCAAAATGATTAATCCGAATGGACCAAAAATTCGAACTATCGATTTCCAAAAGCCATATCTGTATTCGAAATTTTGGGGGATGTTTTATGAGACAGCTAAATATGGTTTGGAGAAGCTTCAAATTGGACTAGGTAATCTATTTGAAAAAGAGGAAGCAGAACTTGCTTTCAAGCATAGTGGTTTTTGTAGTTCTATTGCTAATGTTGCAGTGAACGTATACGCGACGAATATTAAAAAGCGGAACAGATAGCATTCCAAATTTTATTGAGATAATAAGATTAGCAACTCCATGCGTAACGAATATATAAACACTAAGATTATAAATCTCTGGAATTCATTCTTAAAGAATGACAAAGAAGTATATGCTCCACTTTTCTACGATAAGTTTAATGAAGGTAGTCTGCTTTTTGTTGGCCTAAATCCTTCATTCAGCGTGAGAGGTTTTAAAACGATACTCCGGGACACAAAATATCAAAATATTGATCCCGTATCTTTCTTGAAATGGAGTAACATCTCATCAGACATACGTTTTATAGACGACTGCATTGATATGGAAAATATCAGCCGTGAGAAATATACATCATATTTCAAGCCTTCAAAGGATATAGCCAAAATAGTTGGACTTAGTTGGGAGCATATTGATCTTTTTCTATATAGAGATACTAAGCAGAAGAAGTTTACTAGCCGCATAATAGAGAAGGGGAAGTTAAATGCTTTCGGTACAGCGCAACTTAATTTTTTTAAGGAAATTCTCAATACAATCAAGCCGCGATGCATTGTCATAGCTAATGCTTTCGGATCTGAAGTTATACAAGGATATTTTGGGAAAAATATTTCATGGGATGAAGGGAACGGTTTCCATTGGTTCGGTATAGATGGCAAAAAAGTGCCTATATTTTTCTCATCAATGCTAACTGGGCAACGGGCGCTTGATCGCTGGTCTCGGGAACGCCTTGTGTGGCATATAAAGCGAGCTATGGGATAAAGCCTAAGATATCGTAGATATAGAGTAGAAAAAACTTTACATATCTTTGAAATAATGCTACTATGAATCCATGAAAAAAGAAGGTTGTATTTTCTGTAATATCGCTGAGGGCAAAGTGCCTTCCCACAAGATTTGGGAAGACGAAAAACATCTTGCCTTTCTTTCGATATTTCCAAATACGGAAGGATTCTCTGTTGTGATAACAAAGGATCATTATCCTAGTTATGTATTTGATTTGCCCGAGCAGACGCTTACTGATTTAATACATGCGACTAAGAAAGTCGCTCAACTTCTTGATGCCAAATTTGAGGATGTAGGTCGTACCGGAGTTATGTTTGAGGGTTTCGGTATAGATCATATTCACGCAAAGCTTTTTCCCATGCACGGAACAGGGAACATGAAAGAGTGGAAACCGCTTAAATCAAATGTGGACAAATACTTCAAGCAATACGAGGGATACATCTCATCGCACGATTACAAACGAGCTGACGATGCCGAACTCGCAAAGCTTGCTGAAAAGATCAGAACATAAAAACGACCCGTGGGGGTCGTTTTGGTTTTAGTGTCTACTCGAATCCATATATGGAACGAGCGTTATCGCAGAAAACTCTCTTCTTGATATCTGTCCTCTGTCTTTGAGGGTATCTTTCAATAGCTTTTTTCAAAGCTGAAAGAGCTTCCCATTGAGCGTGTACCGCTCCGTTGGCTAAGTGCCCGAATTGCTTCTGCTCTTCTTTGTTCACCCAGTGGTATGGATAGACAGTGGTAAGCCGTTCACCCAATGTGGGATGCATGTAAGCTCGAGATCTGATGAGATAAAGCGGCTCATCGGATCCGAATAATATTCGATCGCTTCCGAATGTGCGAAGAGCAAGATGGATGACATCGCTGGATGTAACCAACGCCGTATCCATGGACATGTTATCGTAATGCGCGAAATGTGCATAGCACTCCGCAAGACCATCCGCAAGAATCTTGTACAATCCTAAATGCGCGATTACAACTCGCAGCCGTGGGAAATCCTCAAGAAGCGTTTGGAGCTGATCTTGGCACTGGAGTAGTTTTTGAGGTAGGTGCAAGATAATCGGGATGTCGCGCGCTTGGGCCTCTTCAAGAATTTCCGGTCTGAAATACTCATAGATTCTTTTTGCCGGAAGCTCAAAATACAGATAATACATCTTAAGCCCTACGACACGATTGTGCTGTAGCATGGCAACAGTGTAATCGATCCCATCCGGCAAACCGTAAAGTGCTATCCTGTCTTCAGGAGGACTTTCATCGAGCAGATACTGGTTGACCGCACGATGATTGATGCCTTTGAATGCAGAACAAAACCTCAATGTTCTGATATGCTTGCCGGGATAGAAGAGTTGCTGTATGCATTTCGATTCTTCTAGGTTGAAACTGGGAAATGTCGACATCATATGATTCTGAATCAACGGCGAAAAAGTTTGTATATCTTCGCTCCGGTTGCAATGAGCATGGCTATCAATGATATCCTCAGGAAGCCAGTCCATGAACATGTCACGCAACTGCTCTTCTCTTGCGGAGAATCGCATTGCGTAATCTATATAAGCATCTTTATCAATGAACACTTAGTACCTCCTTTGTTTGTTAAAAAAAGAAAGGCTTGAGTCAATAGTGCACTCAAGCCTTTTTGTATCAAACATCTCGCGTTACAACAGAGAGGTTATGGGGTGATGCGATTCGGTCCGCGATATAAGAAAGTCACATCACGGACGCCCTCAACTCCCAAAAGCACCATGAGCAGACGCGTTAGACCGAGCCCAAATCCTCCGTGCGGCGGACAGCCATAGCGGAAGAAATTGAGATAATGCCGAAGCGGTTCAAGAGTCAAACCTTTTTCGAGAGTCTGTCTTTCAAGGATTTCGAAGCGGTGTTCTCGTTGAGCTCCGGTAGTCACCTCAAGGCCTTTCCAAAGCAGGTCAAAGCTTTTGGTGATATTCGGTCTATCTTCATAACGCATGTGATAGAACGCACGAACTGCCGCAGGATAATCCGTCACGAAGACGAACTGATGCCCATATGTTTCTTCAACATATTGAGACAGCAGTCGTTCTCCGAGGGGGTCAAGGTCATCGTTAGGACTGATCTGATGACCTCGTCGAGCGATAATCTCCTTGGCTTGCGCAAGAGTAATGCGCGGGAATGGAAGTATGGGAACGGCAATCTGAATACCGAATTCCTTCTGAATCCGATCTCCATATGCCGATCGCACATCCTGAATTGCTTTTTGCAGCAATTGTTCTTCCCAATACATGACATCTTCATGCGAGTCGATCCATGATATTTCCATATCGATGGATGTAAACTCGGTATCGTGGCGGGATGTGAATGATGGATTCGCGCGAAACACCGGGCCGATCTCAAAAACCCGTTCCAGTCCTCCTGCCATCGCCATCTGCTTATAAAACTGAGGCGATTGCGCGAGGTATGCTGTTCCTCCGAAGTAAGGAAGGGAGAAAAGCTCTGCACCCGATTCGCTGGCAGATCCCATGATCTTGGGAGAATGAATTTCGATGAAACCGTGGGAAAGCCAAAACTGGCGCATAGCTGCTTCGAGTGCCGTTTGCACCTCGAAAATCAGTTGATTCCGAGGAGAACGGAGGCTTATCTGCCGCCAGTCGAGTTGGAGCTCCCGTGAAGAATCCGATTGGAGCGGCAATGGCGACATAGCCATGCTCTCTAACGTGACACTCTCCGCAATAATCTCAATCCCTCCAAGCCTGACAGCTTCGTTCTTAAGAACTAGTCCCGTAACGGAAACCGCAGATTCTTGCGTGAGAGAGGAAATTACCACGGCGAGATTATCGTCACCCCCGCGCTTTTCATGGAAGATTTGTATTCTTCCGCTGCGATCGCTCAAGATGACGAATTGACGAAGTTTTTGATCCCGGATTGCTTGAACAAATCCGCAGACCTGTACTTGTTCGCCGATATGTTTCTGAATATCCCCGATTTTGACTCTGGACGCGTAAGACATGGGAATATCTCCTTTTTGGTTAAGGACTAGGGCATAATCCGACGACGGAAAACGCGCGGGAATGGAATCGCATCACGGACATGCGGGATATTCAAGAGCCACCGAACCAGTCGTTCAATGCCCATCCCAAATGCCGTATGCGGCACGCAGCCAAACTGATGCACCTCTCGTATCCATTCGTATCTCGGATCTTGCCTCTTACCCTTTTCTTCCATACGCTCATCGAGCATTTGAAGAGTATGTATCTTTTCGGCAACTCCCAGAAGCTCGCCGTATCCATTACTCGCTATGAGGTCGGCCACCCGCGTAATACGCGGATCTGAACTATCAATGACGTAAGGGAATGGTTCTACGCTGCGGGGAATACCGGTGATCCAGAAAGGCCCAGTGAATCTTCTGGATAATGATTCCTCTTCTTCCGAGCCAAGACTCTTTCCGAATTCAACGGCGAATCCATCTTGTTGCAGACATGTGATGGCATCTTCGTAGCTGATTCGGGCAAATGGAGTCTCAAGGCCATGCAGGCACATGCTCGTACCTATCGTACTCAATAGGTTTGACGAAAGGCGCCAGCATTCTTGGGTGAGGAATTTTATGATATCCTCGACAACCTTAATAATGTCATCAAGGTTGCTGAATGCTAATTCCGCCTTGATATGCCAGTACTCAAGGAGGTGCCGTCTGCTTCGCGATTCTTCATTGCGAAAGCTCGGTCCCATGTTATATACGCGCTCGAAAGCATGTACCGCCGCTTCGAGATAGTATCCCACGCATTGTGTGAGAAATACATCTTCGCCGTGTATGGTAACCGGAATCGCGGTTCGATCCTCATAGAGCGGAATCGGGGTCAGGATGGGAGCATCGATCTCAAGAAACCCGTTATCATCGAACCACCGCCGCATTTGATTCATTAAAATGCTTCGGAATTTTAGAATGGCCATGATCTTCGGATTTCTCAGATAGATATGACGATTGCTGAGAAGATGGTTTGCAAGTGACGGGTCAAAGATATCGATATCTCCTCTGGGCTGGGGACTGAACTGACGCTCTGCGAGTCCCACAATAGCCAGAGTCTGGAGAACAATCTCTCTTGCTTTCTGCTGGTGCCGAGCAAGCCGGCCACGGATCTCAACGGAAGATTCCAGAGGAATCTCATTGGCGAAATCCATGACGGTTTTTTGAACCAGGCTTCGATTCACCACAACCTGGATGCTGCCCGTCGAATCGGTGATATCTAAGAATACAATCCCTCCCTGACTCCTGCGGGCCTTCAGCCACCCAAACAAATGAACATCAGCATTTACTGGACGATCCCATAGATCTTGAACATATGTCTGTTTCATTTCTCAACTCCTGAGACTGTTTGGACACTAGGACATTTGGACAATTTGACACACGGCATGTGAACAGAAACACTCTGTTGTAAAAGTACAGCCGTACCATTCTCATACATGATTTTATATACTTAGTCAAGGAAGAAAATATATATTCAGAAAAAGTGAGACAACACGCAATAATGTCATGCAATGTCTCATTTGTCTCATTTAGATTAAAAAGAACCCCTACCGAGACGGGTCAAGAGGGGGTGGAAAGGAACGCTGAATAATGCTTTAATGGTCTCACTTGGATAGGTTCGTAACCGAGGAGGCCAGTCTAGTTTGAAGTAATCATATTTAATTATAGAATAAATATCATGAGAAAAATTATAACTACAACGTTTGTAACTTTGGATGGCGTGATGCAGGCGCCGGGAGGTCCCCATGAAGATACTTCGGGTGGGTTTAGACAGGGCGGCTGGTCGGCGAACTACTGGGACGACATTATGGCAGGAGTCATAACTGATTTTATGGTGCTTCCTTTTGAACTTCTTTTAGGAAAACGCACATACGATATATTTGCGGCATTCTGGCCCCATACGGATCAGGATCAAGCTGTAGCAAAACCGTTTAACGCGACAAAAAAGTATGTCGTTTCCCATATGCCCGCGGAACTTTCGTGGCAGAATTCCATACTTGTCATCGGCGATATCCCTGGGGAAATTCGGAAACTTAAGACAACGGATGGCCCTGATCTATGGGTTCATGGCAGCGGGAACCTTATCCAGACATTGTTAAAGAACAATCTGATTGACCGAATGCACATATGGACGTTTCCGGTCACGGTCGGCAAAGGCAAATGCTTGTTTGCGGAAGGTGTGCAAGCTGAAGGGTTCAAGCTCACCGACTCAAAAATTTCCACAACAGGAGTGATTATTGCGACATACGAACCGGCGGGACCGCTCAAGACAGGCTCAATCGGGGGATAGAATTTACTTTTTAAGTTTTATGTGGATGGCATGACTCTCACAAACGATGGTAATAAAAATAAAAACGAATGAGATTTGCAAAATGAAGAAAAACAGAAAGAGCATGATTGTTTTTTGCTCTGTCGTCAGAAGGAGATGAAAGCATCCGCAGAATTTTTGAAACAGAAATTTTTAAAAAATTAGAGCCTATCTCAAAGGGTAATGGTATGAGGGAAAAAAGCGATTACGGTCATAAGATCCTGTTGTATAACTCTCAAATTCGACGCGAGATTCCATCATTTTGAGCAAAAATGATAAAGGGCGAGGAGGCGTATGTGTAATATATGTCAACGAGTCCTGAACCATTTGCAGTTCAAGACGCAGGGCGTATTTCGCTGCTGCGAAATACGCCCTGCGTCTGCGAAATTATGGAATCGTAGCAGAACATGGAGCTATTGAACAGGCTCTAAGATATATTTTATGGATGATACATATATAAAGTCACTTTCTGTGCGTGAAAAAAGTTTACAAAAAAAGAAAGAGGAAAACGTGTTGGATTTAAAAAAGCGCTATTTGGATGTTGAATCGCACGGGGGCGAGTTAATGAGATTATCCAAAGAAGTCATCAATGAAGTAGTTCAAAACAGAATTTCGAGTGCTGAAATAAAAATACAAACAGGAGAAAGTTTGATCAAAAACNTTCACGGTGATTTCGTTAATTTGAGAAAGTTNATCGCCCAATATCTGGGAGAGTCAATGTTGCAACTAAAGGATTTGCCGCAGTTAAAAGTTGATCAGCTGGAAGATAGTTTTGAAAAGGCAAAAGAAGAATTTTTAGAAGGAAGGATTTTATTCGAATTTATCAGCAAAGGGAGACTTTACGAACCCACGGATGAATATCTGAAAGATTTTGATACGTATGCAGGCGCATTAAGTGATTTTTGCGGCGAATTGGTAAGAAGGGCGAGATCGGAAGTCGTAAGTTTTGGAATCAAAACAACAGAATCCATTAAAGGTTATAGGAAGATTACAGAGGAAATTTATCAGATACTTACTGAATATGCTTTTTCAAATTCAAGCGGAAACAGAGGTAAAATCGAACAACTCAAAAATTTTCTTGATTCATTTGATAAGTTTTCATATGACGTAAAAATCAATGCTGCGGCTCTGAAGGAAAGAGAGTAAAATAATTACAGGCGCTTGTTTTAAGAATAAAGTTACGCAACCCCATAGTCATTTTATGACTTTGTGAGGAATAAGCTCTCTTGTGCAATTTCCTATATGTATGGTATAATATAGTATCGAGATGAGTTTTAAACATCTGTGCGAATCATATCGCGCAGATGTTTAAATTTTGTGGCAATTTTCTTATAAAGATATGAACGCTATCAAACGATTGGGGCACTCTACATTTTCTTCGCTCAAGATTTGGAATTACCGTCTTTACTTTATAGGGCAGGCGATTTCGCTATCCGGCACATGGATGCAGACAATCGCGCAGTCGTGGCTTGTGTTGAAAATTACCGGATCGGGCACCGCACTTGGTCTTGTTACTGCGCTTCAATTTTTACCTATATTGCTTTTGGGTCCCTTGGGCGGCGTGATGGCAGATCGTTTCCCTAAGCGCAAAGTTCTTTTTTTCACGCAGTCAGCCTCGTGCGTTCTGGCATTGACGCTTGGTGCGCTTGTTGCCACTGATACGGTTCAGTTATGGATGGTGGACGTGCTTGCCCTTATGCTTGGTTTGGTGAATGCGGTTGATAATCCGACTCGCCAGACCTTTGTTATTGAAATGGTAAAAACAGAACAACTCGGCAATGCCGTGGCGCTGAATTCCACGCAGGTTAATGCGGCACGCGTGATAGGACCCGCGATTGCAGGCGCTTTGATCGCAACGGTCGGCCTTGCGTGGTGTTTTGCAGTCAATGGTATTTCATACATTGCTGTTTTGGCAGCCCTTTTCATGATGCGGACAAAAGATTTGCATCCATTTCCACGGGTACCTCGGGCAAAAGGACAGTTGCGCGAGGGGTTCCGCTATGTAGGATCCAATCCGTTACTGCGCGATACGCTTATCATGATGGCGATCATCGGCACGCTTTCGTACGAATTTAATGTCATTCTGCCGTTATTTGCCCGATTTACATTCAAAGGAGATGCACGTACCTATGCGGCGCTCACATCAGCGATGGGACTTGGTTCGGTAATTGCAAGCTTATTTACCGCAAATCGCAAAAAAAGATCTCCGGAGATGCTGGCACGCGCCGCGTTTTTATTCGGCATGACAATGCTTTTAGTCGCGATTTCTCCTAATTTTATCGTAGCCCTGATCGCGATGGTGCTTGTGGGCGCGTTTTCTATCAACGTTCTTACACTCGGTAATGTGATGCTCCAACTCGAGAGTACGCCTGAAATGCGCGGGAGAGTGATGGCATTATGGGCAGTTGCTTTTTTGGGATCTACGCCAATTGGCGGGCCTATCATCGGGTGGATCGGCGAACATGCAGGCCCGCGTTGGGGGCTTGCGGTGGGCGGTTTTGCGGCGTTGGGCGCGGCATTGCTTGGCAACATGCGCTATAGCCGCTCATCTGTAGCTAAAAGAAACGTGCGTGAAGAAATTGCGGGCGAAGAAAGCACAAAGATGGTTTAGTATGCCGCTTGTATTAAAGAAGAAGATGTGCTATCTTATAAGTAATGGCAAAAATAAATTTAGGAATCATATTGGAAAATTTGGAGTCTGAACTGCGAAGGTCGTTTCGGGCAGTGGTTGCCGAAGATAATACGAATGCGAAATTTCGCGCATTTCGTAAAAAGATTGCCACGGAGAAAACGTGGTATACTGTTCCCAATCATCTGGTAGAGAAAGACTAATTATCGCAATCAATATATGACCTGTTTTTGTTAATGCCACGGATTCTCTGTGGCGTTTTTGTTCGTAAAACTTTTGATATAAGGTAATTTCTCGACAGGCTCGAAAAGTAACATTCAATAGTGTGTTATATCTATAGTAGATAAATAGAATCCTATGTTTTTAGACGACATTACAATCAGGGTGCGGGGAGGGGACGGCGGGAGAGGCGCTGTTTCATTTAATAAAAATCTCCATCAATTCGGTCCAGTCGGAGGATCCGGAGGCAGGGGGGGATCTGTTTATTTTGAAGGAGTAACAAGTCTTAATCTTTTAAGCAGTTATTCATTCAAAAAAGAATTTGCCGCAATCAACGGTCAAAATGGCCGCGGGCAATTTCGTGATGGAGTTACCGCAGATGACCTTGTTCTTTTCGTCCCCATAGGAACGGTTATCCATAATCTCACCACGGGGGTTGATAGGGAAATCGTGCGGAAGGGCGAGCGCATACTCGCGGCAAAGGGCGGCAAGGGAGGAAGAGGAAATTTTCATTTTCGGTCTTCTACAAATAGGAGTCCGAGGCAGTTCGAGCATGGAGAGCCGGGCGAAAGTTTTGCAATTCGTTTGGAATTGAAATTAATTGCGGATGTGGGGTTAATTGGCCTGCCAAACGTGGGAAAATCAAGTTTATTAAATGAACTTACTCACGCAAAAAGCAAAGTAGGGAATTATCTATTTACCACGCTTGAACCGAATCTCGGCGTATACTACGATTTGATTCTCGCCGATATTCCGGGACTCATAGAAGGGGCTTCAACGGGCAAGGGGCTTGGGGCAAAATTTCTGCGCCATATTGAGCGCACCCGCATTCTTTTTCATATTATTTCTGCCCAGTCTTCGCATCCGGTGAAAGACTACCGGACGATCCGCAAAGAATTGGGAGCGCACAACAAAGAACTCCTCGCGAAGAAAGAATATATTTTCTTAGGCAAAAGCGATATGGTTTCTCCGGCTGATCTAAAAAAGAAAATTTCTACATTAAAAAAGATTAATACTTCCGTGAGCGCGTTTTCTATCCATGATTTTGACAGCATTGAGAAAGTAAAGAAAATTATGGATAAAATCATGAAGGAAAAATGAGGGCGGGAGTAGCGCGGGCGGCTACAGAATGATTTGACAAGAGAGTCTCTTATGCTATTGTTATTTTGGTTCAATAATATACGTATAAGCAGAATAAGGAGCTTGCGGTGGAAGCACCATTGCATCCCGATGCGGTGGAGTTTGATGCGGTAGAGTGTTGCGCAATGCAACGGGCAAGCACTCAAGACGCGCATGAGCCTTTTATCCAAGAGTATTTGTTGGAAGTGACAAAGACTCATCCGCGGTATACCGCCCCCATGCTTTTGGGAATTTTTCAACACACCGTTTTCCTTGCGTTTATTCCGACTGATGCGCATCGCACGCTTTACGCGCGGCTTGCGGCTGCTGAAAAGGCGACATTTGAAAAGCCATATGATCAATTGCTTGAATGCGGACACATGGCGACCGAACATTGGAAGGCTCTTACTGCCGTATGGGTTAAGATGCAGCCCAAAAATGGCTAAACAATTTTTCGAGTAAAAACAATAAAATTATTTTTAAGGAGATGAGCAGTGTCAACATACGCAGAGTGGAAATTATGGGTAGGTGTTTTGATGGAAGATGCTGATTTCGATGCGGTCTCTGATGAAACATACGAAATTCTTGATGGGCTTTACGAAAAACCGTACAGAATTCAAGGGTTGAAGATAGAACACATTTACCGTAAAAGCGGAATTGGGGTTGTAGTGGCAACATTAAGCTGGAATTATGAGCATAAGGTCTTTGATCTCAAGAAGATCGCAAGAGCGCGAGCGATTGTTCCCAAGCTGCAAAAGATATTTAATCAGCTTGGCGTACAGGCAAAAGTCCGCATCATGCACTATGTTGATGTAGGCGGATAGTTATAGAGTTTGAATCCTGCACAAGAGAAAGCCTTGAGCCTATCCTTGTGCAGGATTTTATTATAATACTTTGAATTACGAAACTCATCTCCCTCGTGTCATTGCGAGCGAAGCGAAGCAATCTCAACCTCGGAGATAGAGATTGCTTCGTCGCTACTGCTCCTCGCAATGACACCATTTGGATAGTTTCGTAATTTAAAGTATAATACTATGCGCAAAATGTTTAAATAAAAAAGCCCTTCATAGGGCTTTAGCGATAGTGGTGCCAGTAATGGCGATGATAGGGATAAGAACAGCAGTAGTAGGGTCTGACGGGTACTACGGTATAGACCGACGGACCATAGACTTCATAATCAGCGCCGACGACACCTACTGCGCAACCGGAAACAGTGAAAAGGACTAAGAACACAGCGGAAAACCGTGACAAAACCTTTTTCATAAAACCTCCTTTTTAGGATGATTGTTCTATGTGAATTAGACTACTAATATGAAGATAAATCAATGGTCTTAAGATGTAACTCCTTACAGATATCGTTCCCGCGGAAGCGGGGATCCAGACCCTCTTTAGTATGGATCCCCGCTTTCGCGGGGACAAGCCTGGATTCCCGCATACGCTGGGAATGAAAACAGCAGTGCATACCCGAGAGGGTACAGGAATTGATAGAGGTTATCCGTAAGGTCAATTTACTTTATTAAGCTCATGAGATATGATGGATTTGCAAGTACAGACTAACAGCCTCTCTTCAGGGGGCTATTATTTATAACAAATCAAAATGCGCTTGTTTAAAAACAATAAAAATTTGGCGATTATTGCGTTTGTAGCAGTAGTAAATGCGTTGGGATATGGAATCATTATCCCGATTTTATATATGTATTCGCACAAATACGGATTGTCGGATTTTCAGAACGGGCTTTTGTTTGCGACATTCTCTTTGTGTCAATTTATTTCAACGCCGATTATCGGCAGAATGTCGGATAAATTCGGACGCAAGCCCTTGCTTGTCGGATCTATTGCGGGAACTGCCGTATCATTTTTCATGATGGCATTTGCGCCAAGCGCTATTTTTCTTTTTATCGCGCGAGCTCTTGATGGACTCACGGCAGGAAATTTACCGGTGGCGCAGGCGGTGATTTCTGACACAACCGCACCCCAAGATCGGGCAAAGGGATTTGGCATCATGGGTGCGGCATTCGGATTTGGTTTTATATTCGGCCCCGTGATATCGGCGCTTACCGTGGGTATTTCCGCTGCACTGCCCTTTATTATTGCGGGCACAATTTCTGTAGTCGCTGTTATGATCACCGTATTGGTTCTTCCTGAAACTAATCAGCATAAAGGAGAGGTTAAACGGGGAAAGTTGTTTGATTTCTCAAAATTGTACCATGCATTATTTGATGCAAATATCGGTGTAACGCTTTTGATAACGCTTTTTTACTTCATGGCATTTTCTCTTTTTATCTATGCGTTCCAGCCGTTTTCAATTAAAGTTCTTCATCTTTCTGCGGCGCGGATCTCGGCGCTTTTTACCATCATAGGCGTGATAGGACTTATTATGCAGATGTTTTTAGTGTCTCGCATATCAAAATTTTTAGGCATCAAAAAAGCTCTTTCGGTTGCCTTGCTTGCCGTAAGTTTTTCGTTTCTCCTTGCATTTTTCTCTCATTCATTTGTAGTGTTTGTCGCCTCGCTTGTGACACTCGGATTTTTCAGCGCGCTTGTACAGCCTCTTGTCAATACAATCCTTTCCCGCGAAACCGACGATCAATCGCAAGGAAGCATTATGGGTATCAATGCGTCATATATGAGTATCGGGCAAATACTGGGACCCATTATCGGGGGAGCAGTAGCAACGATTGCTATTCCTTATTCTTTTTTAGCAGGGTCACTTTTTGTCCTTGTGTGCTTTGTACTTTCATTTCATGTTCTTAAATCGGGCGTGCATAAAGAGTCGGCGTTTTGAGTTCAATGGTTTTTTATGCAACCGTGAAGCTAAAAATTCCGTTTTAAACCATTTTCCATAAGAGATTTTTGGGTTCATGGTTATGCTAAGCTTTTCATTTGTTGCAAAACATGGTACGCTATACCTTCAATGTCGCGAGATGAAACATTAGTCAGATTTGATAAGGTATCGTTTGAATACGGACCAAACAAATCCATCCTTCGGGAGGGCAGTTTTGTTATACGGCGCGGATCAAAACTTAGCATCATGGGTCAAAACGGCGCCGGCAAGACTACGCTTTTTCAATTGATCACCGGGGCAGTGAAACCCGAAGATGGCGTTATCAACATGCCCACTGGTCTTAGTATTGCCACTGCGCGCCAAGTCATCGGGCGCGAGCATATGAATTTTACGGTTCGCGAATTTTTTGAAACATGTTTTAGCGGAAAAGTATATGATATTGATCCGAAAATTGATGCGGTGCTCGAAATCGTAAATCTCCATGCGCCGCACGATCGGATTATTAAATCATTTTCCGGCGGACAGCAAGCGCGATTGCTTCTTGCGTCTGCGCTTATCCAGGAGCCGGATCTTTTGCTTCTCGATGAGCCGACGAACAATCTTGATGCATCGGGTATTAAGCATTTGACTGAATTTCTTATAGAATACAAAAAAACATGCATTGTGATTTCTCATGATGCAGATTTTTTAAACGCGTTTAGCATGGGCGTGTTATATCTTGATGTGTTCACGCATAAACTCGAGCAGTATGTGGGAAATTATTTTGACGTAATGAAAGAAATTACTATTCGTATTGAAAAAGAAAATCGCAAAAATGCCCAGCTTGCCAAAGAGATTCAAGCAAACAAAGATAAGGCAAACGTGTTTGCCCACAAAGGCGGACAGATGCGCATGGTAGCCAAGCGTATGCGCGAGAAAGCCGAGGAGCTGGAAGAAGAGAAGGTCGCGGTGCGTAAAGAGGACAAAGCCATACGGCCGTTTACCATTCCCCATCAGCCGGATTTGATTGGTGAGATTATCGGCATTACGTCCTACACCACAATAAGAAAACATAAACCCGTAAAACGGGAAGCGGATATTTCTCTCAAACGAAATGAGCATTTGCTTTTGCAAGGACCGAACGGGATAGGGAAGTCAACGCTTCTTGAATCAATCGCGTCGGGTGATGCCAAGGGTGCGCGCATTGCTCCGGATGTAAAAGTCGGATACTATCGCCAGGATTTTTCCATGCTTAATTTTGACGATACGGTTCATGACGCGCTTATGGCAGTAATGGATCGTCAGATCGAAGAAGACATGCGATCGGTTGCCGCGGGATTTTTGATTACCGGAGATATGATCCGCACGAAAATCGGCAACCTGTCGGAAGGGCAGAAAGGTCTTACCGCATTTGCGCGGCTTGTATTGCAAAAGCCGGGACTTCTTATTCTCGATGAGCCGACAAATCATATTAATTTTCGCCATATTCCGGTTATTGCCGAAGCGCTCAGCAAATATCAAGGCGCTATGATTCTTGTGAGTCATGTGCCTGAATTCGTAGCAAAAATTCGTATTGACTATGTACTTGATTTGGAGAAGTGATATTCTATGCGTAACACATGAATTATTACGTCTATATGTTGGAATGTGCTGACCGCACATTTTATATTGGCTGGACAAATAATCTCGCTAAACGCATGCACGCGCACAATGTTCTCAAGTCTGGTGCGCACTATACCAAAATCCGCAGACCGGTTGCGTTGACATATGTTGAAACTTATAAAACCAAGCGCGAGGCGCTCCAAAGAGAGTATGCGCTTAAAAAGTTTACCAGAAATGAGAAATTAAAATTATTTAATAATAAGACAAGTATAAAAATGTATTAGTCATAGTAGCGGATTCAAAGATAAGAATTATTTGTGTAATAAATAGATATGAATTCCAAATCACTTATCTGGATAGGGATGTTTATAGGATCTTCCATAGGAAGCGCCATTCCGTCTCTTTGGGGGGCTGATATTTTTTCATTTTCCTCAATTATATGGGGACTTGTGGGCGGGGTTGTGGGTGTATGGATTGGTTTTAAGATCTCTGAATAATACAGATTTAAAATTCGAGTAAAGGTATGCAATGCGTAAATGACTGTTTGTAGGACCTTATCAAGCCACTATTACGCCCGCTATGAGGGCTTTTTTGTTGCATAAAATCCCTAAACATCATTGTTCCCCGTAAAAAACTTGATTTTTAAAAGGATTTATTGTATCATAGATGCATGAAGAGGCGAAAGAATCTTGAACAGGAAATCAATCAAGTCGTGGTCAGTACCGCGGGTTTTTTGGAGTCCTATAATAAAGTGCTTCCCAAAGGGTTTCCGGAGGCATCTATAAAGAATTTGGAACAATTTTACCGGGCTCATCCTTTGCTTTTTAAAGATGGTCATAAATGGTCAATAGACAGGCACCGTAAACGCGTAATGGACTGGCTCTCCTCATATCATGAATCATAATAACAGCACCCATGATTTTTACGGGCTCGGCATTGCGCCGTCGCTCCTTACCGTTCTTGAACATGAGAACTTTAAGACTCCCACTCCTATTCAAAGGCAGGCAATTCCTATTGCCATCAGCGGTAAAGATGTCGTGGGTATCGCGCAAACCGGAACAGGTAAAACTTTGGCATTCGGCATTCCGATGATCCAGCGCATTTTACAGACAAAAGCACAGGGTCTTGTAGTGGTACCCACCCGCGAACTTGCCATTCAAGTAGAGGAATCATTTCGGAGATTTGGGCGTTCCATAGGGTTGCGGACTGCAGTTTTGGTGGGAGGAACTTCTCTGGGCCCTCAGATCAGTGCGCTTTCCAGAAATCCCCATGTGATTATCGCAACTCCGGGACGGCTGATTGATCACTTGAAGCAGAGAAATGTCAGTTTGAGCCGGGCGAATATTGTGGTACTTGATGAGGCAGACCGCATGCTTGATATGGGATTTTTCCCCCAGATTCAGAAAATTTTTCAGGAACTTCCCAAAGAGCGCCAGACCATGCTTTTTTCAGCAACCATGCCTGCGGAAATTATGAAGCTTGCGTCTGCTCATATGAAGCTCCCGATCCGGGTGGAAATCGCACCGGCAGGAACTATGGCGGATCAAGTGACGCAGGAACTTTTTGTGGTCGCGCGAGAACAAAAATTCCCCCTTTTAATGAAATTACTCGAAACATATATTGGTCCGACGTTGGTATTCACCAGAACAAAATACGGAGCCGCAAAAGTAAAACGATATTTGCGGGGTTCGAATATATCGGCCGCTGAAATCCATTCAAACCGCTCACTCTCGCAGCGCCGGGAAGCGCTTGAAGGATTTAAATCCGGTATCTATCGCGTGCTCGTGGCAACTGATATTGCGTCACGGGGAATTGATGTTATAGGCATTGAACTGGTGGTCAATTTTGACTTGCCTTCCACGTCCGATGATTATGTGCATCGTATCGGACGAACCGCTCGTGCGGGCGCAAAGGGACACTCTATTACATTTGCCATGCCTATGGAGAGCAGGGAAGTAAAAGCAATCGAGCGTTTGATTAAAAAAGTTTTGCCCATATCAAAACTTCCGGATTTGCCGGCAGTAAATACTTTTGTTGGAATTTCCGATGAACGTCACGAGTATGCTCCGCCTCGTCGTTATGGCAAGCCCTCTTCGCGTATGCCGCAACGTCGTCAGAATTCTTATACATCGGGGCAGAGTCAGAGCGGTTCATCTTCAGAACAGCGCCAGAATCCCCATGGTAATTCGCAGTTTCGCTATCGGGGCGGGAGAAGCAGATTTGGATCTCGGTAATATGTTGTCATGGCAGACCGCCTTAGATTTTTAAGATCAAGACGGTTTTTGTTTGGGGATTTACATTTATTTCCGATCAGGTTACGTTAAAAATAAGAACCTCTACAATTTAATAATAAGGATCCAGTATGGAAGAGAAGTATGGATTTACCTGTGACAAGTGCGACAAACCAGCTGCATGGATGCGCCATACCCAGTTTGCGGGCAAGCATCCTTTTTGCACCAAGGACGCGAAAAAAGAAAGAGATTTTGGGAAATCAGATTGGTCGTTTTATTGGGAGAAATTACCTGCTCAAGAAAAGATTTTAGTCAAGCGTGAAAGAAACAAGGCAGTTCCGGCAGTATATCTCATACTGGAACGAAGTGATGGTTGTGTTCTTTTTATGCGCCGATGCAATACGGGGTATCAAGACGGAAAGTATAGTCTTCCCTCCGGGCATATTGAGGATGGGGAATTGCCCAAAGCGGCGATGATACGCGAGGCAAAGGAAGAGATTGGCATTGATATCGCCGAAGATGATCTTGAGTTTGCGCATGCATCGTATCGGCCCAAGCATGACGAAACAGGAAATCGCGTTGATTTATTTTTTTCTACAGCGAAGTGGTCAGGCGAGATTATCAACGCCGAGCCAGACAAGTGCGATGAGCTGCAATGGATGGATCCGGATGGTTTGTCTTGGACTACGCTGCCGCACGTGCGCAGGATCATCGAAGATATCTGGGACGGCATTACATACTCCGAGCTGGATATTGATTTTTTAAAAAATGAGGGAGTCTATCTTTTGGATGAATAAATTTTTTGAGGAAGTGAAAAGCCATCCCGCACACAGGATGGCTTTTATCATGCAGACGTTACCTGCGAGGTTATTTTTTTGTACCCTCCCCTGGTATGCACTGCTGTTGTACCCTCTCGGGTATGCACTGCTGTTGTCATTTCCCACAGGGATGTGCTCAATGAATCGCACGCAAGTATAAGAAAACTTGCGCAAATTGTTATAGAGTATGAAAAAGTGATGCAATTCTGGAATAGATCAGCTCATCGTATAGAAATTTATGTTATCAGTGAAGACAAATTTTATATGATGGGCAATTGGTAAAGGAATAAAAATCATCGAGCGCATAGGTAAAAGACGCCTCGTTTATGAGGGGGCATCTTTTATTGGGAAAATGCGACGCAACGCTTGCCTACTAGGATAGAAGCTATTATACTGGTAAATACGAGAAGTGCTCACATATTATATAATTAATTTCTTATCTATGGCACATGTAACCATTTATACAACGCCCAGTTGCGTGTTTTGCAAAAAGGCAAAAGCATTCTTTAATCAGCATAATGTCGCATATACCGAGAAAGATGTCTCCAGTGATCAGGCGGCCGTGGAGGAGATGGTGCAGAAATCCGGACAAATGGGGGTTCCGGTTATTGATATTGACGGATCCATCATTGTGGGCTTTGACGAGTCTGCATTGCGGGAGGTGCTGCATATTACATAGCTACTTATGCATTACGAAACTTTTTTTCTGTATCCTCTCGGGTGTGCAATGCTGTTGTCATTCCCAAGCACTGCGGGAATCCAGCGGCAAAGTGTAAAGATTAAAGCGAAAAGCGTAAAATAACAATGCAGAACTTACAAGACTAATCTTCTCTATTTTTTTTATCTTTTGTATTTTATATTGTTGTTTTGCTCTTTGCGTTTTTGGTTTTTCGCTCATAAGACCTGGATCCTCGCTTCCGCGAGGATGATAGAAAAAAAGAATTTCATCATCTAAAGATAATCAAAATATATGACGTTCACGCGTAGGTTTATTGCGGTTACTGCAATCGCAGTTGTTTTGATTACGGCGGGAGCCGCAGTGTTTTTGATAGTTAAAAAACCGGTTAGTAGATTATCGCCTTCAGTATCAGGTCTTTCGTTACGCGATTTTGCATTCAAAGGTATAGACGGGAATACTATTACTCTTTCATCCCTGTACGGGCGTCCGGTAGTACTTGACGCATGGACATCATGGTGCCTATTTTGCGCTAAACATATTGCTGATTTTGCTGTACTTCAAAAAGAATTTGGGGACAAGCTTTTGATTGTGGAAGTAAATCGCGGAGAGTCTTTGGAAATAGTTAAGAATTATAGCGGAGAGGTTGATGGAAGCCATACATTACTTTTTGTCCTTGATGCGGATGATTCGCTGTATAAGGATATTAACGGATTTTCTATGCCCGAGACTCTATTTATTGACAAGGAGGGAACAATAGTTGATCATATACGAGGACCTATGGATATAATCGAGATGCGAAGGCATATCCAAGATTCATTTGCTCTTTGATAGAGCGTATTCCTATGGGGATCGAGCATATTCCTGTGGGAACAGGAGGAAGCGCATGTTTTTACTTTTCGATGTCGGCGGGACGAAAATAAGAGTTGCGGCTGCGAATCATAGCGGGTTTGTAGGTGAAGTGGTCACTGCCCCTACACCCGTGGATTTTAACAGGGGCTTGGAGCATATCATTGATACGGCTCATGCGCTTTGCGCGGGAGAAAAAATTATCGCGGTGGTTGGTGGTGTTGCGGGCGCATTGAATCGCGGGCGCAATATGCTTGTGTCCGGATCAAACATCATGTCATGGATCGGCAGACCAATTAAGGAATTATTGGGAGTGTCGCTTGATGCACCGGTATATCTTGAAAATGATTCCGCACTCGCGGGACTTGGCGAAGCAGTGGCAGGCGCGGGAAAAGACCATTATATTGTCGGGTATATGACCGTGAGTACGGGGGTGGGCGGCGCGCGCATTACCAACAAAAAGATTGATCCTTATGTGTTTGGATTTCAGCCCGGGTATCAAATCGTTGATGCCGACGGGTCACTTTGCACGCGATGCACAAAGCGCCATTTGGGTGCGCATGTTTCGGGTCGGGGTATTGAAGCGCATTATGGTAAAAAGCCGGAAGATATTACCGATCCGGTGATTTGGGAAGGAATTGCGTGCGCTCTTGCGGTTGGTCTTACGAATACAATTGTGCATTGGTCGCCGGATATTATGGTGCTTGGCGGATCGGTGATGCGGAGTATTTCGATTGAGCGCGTGCGTGAGTTGGTGCAAGTGCTGGTGTATGCATATCCGGAGATTCCTTTGATTGAACGAGCGCAACTGGATGATATGGGTGTGTTATACGGAGCGTTGCAGATTGCTCGCGCACAGATTTATTCGCAAGAGAGGGGAGGCTGGCATGATAGATGAAGGAACTTTTCTTTCGATGTTTAAACAGATGGGTGCATTCAAAGAAAACGATCACTTCGCATATACATCCGGATATCATGGCGATGCATACGTTGCGAAAGAAATGATATATGTTTATCCGGAAATCACGTGGTGGTTATGCGAACAGATGAAGAATTGGTGCGGGAACGGATGGGAGATTGATTGCGTGGTAGGAGCGGAGAGAGGAGGCATAATTCTCTCTCAATGGGTTGGGTATTTGCTTGCTCAATGTACCGGCCGGCAAGTCATGAGCGTGTATGCCGAGAAATTAATACATTCTCCGATAGGAGGTAATAGGTTTACGTTTAGGCATGAATACGGCGATTTTATAGCCGGCAAAAATATTTTGATTGTCGAAGATGTCATTAATACGGGCGGAACAGTAAAAAATGTTATTTCTCTCGTACACGAATTAGGGGGGATCGTGAAAGCGGTCGGAGCGCTCTGGAACCGAGGGAACGTGACCGTCGAAGATATTCGTCCTGTTACAAAATTGTTCGCATTGGTGAATAAATTTCTTCCCCGTTGGTCTCACGTAACATGTCCGTTGTGCGCGCGAGGTGTTCCTATTAATACGCAGTTTGGAAAAGGACTCGCTTTAGGATAATTCAGAAAAAATTTTATAAAAGCGACTAACCAAAAATAAACCATCACAGATTGTGATGGTTTATTTCATTAACTAAAAAACCATCCTGCTAAGCTCGGTGTGTGGTGCATCAGCGTAGCGCGTAGATGAGAGGTATATAAAAAATGATTTTTCGCACTCTCTGTCATTCCCGGTCGCAAGCGGGAATCTATGTTCTCTGCTTGGAAATAAAATAAAGAGGGTCTGGAAAGCGGGGATCGGGAATGACGGAGAGGGATAGAGTTCCGCAGGCAAAGCCTGCAGGATAAAAACCGCCAGCGTGCTGGCGGGTTTTTACTTTGTTCAAGAGAAAAAATGCACATACTGTCGATAAGGAGGATATTATCTCGTTTGTACCCTCTCGGGTATGCACTGCTGTTGTCATCGCAGGGAACAGCAGTAATGAAGCAATCTATACTTTGGAGATTAAGATTGCTTCGGCGGCATCCTCCTCGCAATGACAGAGCGTATCCCTTTGGGGGACCAGCCTGTGGACGTGGTTTTTTAGGAGTGTGAGGGGGTTACATTATATCCCCTTGTAATTCTTCTTATGTTGTAGTATAATCAAATAGCGCAGTCAAGGGACTGTGCGCAGTGCCACTCCGTGGCGGGGTGGTTTTTCTTGTTCGTCACTATAAAAAAGGAGGAAACGTGACGAAAACAGCAGTTGCGATTGGCGCGTTGTCTTTGGCGCTCTCTATTCCATTTTACGCACCGCGAGTGCTTGCCGAGAGCCCTTCGGGACCTCACTGGCGCTCGCAAGTGCAGACCTGCGCAGGATTAGATGTGCGGGGAGCATGTGAAAAGTGGGTGAATGGGATCGTCGAGACGAGTAATATGAATGCGCCGAAAACCAAGGGGAGTCTCTGCGGCGACGCAGTAAAATGCGTTGTTGAAAATGTGGGAGATACGAGCCGTTTTGTTAATCAGTGGACAGTAATTTGTCCGCTGACAGGCAAGTTTATTTCCGCAAAGTAGTCACTCCGGCGCACACTCACACTGTGCGCACACAGTCCCAGCCCCCGAAGTCACATTCGGGGGCTTTTTTAAGTAATATAGATTATTTCTTTATACAATTCTTCCTGCCTCTTCAAGCGTAGTAACACCGGCAAGGGCTTTTTCAAGCGCGTCTTGTTTGAGGGTTTTCATGCCGCTTTGGGCAATGTAGTCTTCTAATGCTTTCATGGGCGCTTTTTCAATAATCAATGTTTGGACGGTGTCGTCGAAATAAAGTACTTCAAAAAGTCCGGTGCGGCCTTTGAAGCCAGTGTGCCTGCACATATCGCAGCCATTTCCTTTGATAAATGTATGTTGAGTTGGATCCAAATTAAAATACGTGAGAAATTCTTGATGCGGGGTGTAGTTGATGCGGCAATCGGGGCATATTTTACGCACAAGCCGTTGAGCTACGATTCCGTTGAGCGAGTAAGCAATTAAACTTCGCTCTACATTCATATCAATAAGGCGCGGAATAGTGCCGATGGTGGTGTTTGCGTGAATAGTGGAAAGAACAATGCGTCCAGTCAGCGAAGCGCGCATTGCATTTTCCGCTGTTTCCGGATCGCGAATTTCTCCGACCATGATAATATCGGGATCTTGGCGCAGGATGGAGCGCATACCCGATGCAAATGTGAGTCCATGGTCAGTATAAACTTGACTTTGGCGGATGTCTTCAAGTCGCACTTCGACCGGGTCTTCAAGCGTAATAATATTTTTTTCTTTGGTACGTAATGTCTCCAGGAGAGAATACAATGATGTTGTTTTGCCTGACCCGGCGGGGCCGGTGATCAGCACCATGCCGTAATCTTTTGCAATCAGCTTGCGAAAGCGGGATTGCGTCGCATCGTCCATGCCGAGCGCATTGATCGGAAGAAGCATGTTTTCGCGGTTGAGTAAGCGAAGCACAATAGCTTCTCCGTCAAGATTGGGGAAAAGTGATACGCGCAAGGAAAGTTCATGGGCATCGGTTTCCGCAATGGGCTGATTTTTTATTTCATTTTTTGCGGCGCGGGACCAAAAATGAGCAGGAGGTGGAGGAGGGACGCTCGGGGGATTTTTTTTCTCTGTACCTTCGGCAGATGGAAGGGGAGCTGCTGCAGGAAGGGCTTTTTTGGTGTAGACGGTGGTAAGAAAATGACCGTCTTGAGGAACACCGCGCATGGAGATATCAAAGTTCGAGAGAACCTTGATGCGGTTGGAAAGAGGTTCGAGTTCATAGAGGGGTCTGCGCCATTTTTCTATCAAGATACCGTCAACACGAAATCGTATCCGCATTTGCTCCGATAATGGCTCTATGTGAATATCAGATGCCTGATCGGTAATTGCCTCCGACAGCATAGTGCTCATAAAATTTTCAGCTGACATTGGTTCTTTTGAAGTAGGCATCGGTGTAGATTTAAAAATAAATTTTATATCCATATTTATTGTACTATAAAGCGGATTTTTTTCCTATACCATGTACGCAGGCAAGGGGGTCAACGAAACAAGGTGTGGATAAATACGCTATCTAGATATTTATCTTATGGTAATATAGGAGGTATATAATATGTAGAAAGATAAACACTATGGCTCAAACGATAAAGATTGAGTGGATATTGCGAGTTTCACTTGGTCTTATGTACCTTTATTCTAGTATTGACCTCATGACGCATCCAAAAAGCTGGACATGGGCAGTGCCATGGTGGTTTTCAAAAATCGTTACGCAGTTCGTTCCCCTTGATTTATATCTAAGATTTCAGGGCGGCGCGGAGCTTGTGATGGCTCTTATTTTTCTTGCTCTTTTTTGGAAAAGCAAAATTATTTTTCTTTTTGCGGTCTTGTCGTCGCTGGAACTTCTGTTTATTTTGCTTTTTTCACCGCAATTTGCCACTACGTTCCGTGATCTCGGCGTACTTGGCGCTTCAATGGCGTTATGTTTTGTGTTGTGGAACAGGATTGATTCCTCCCCTAGTATAGGGGAGGTTAGGAAGGAATAGCATAAGTAGATTCTATTTCCCCCTAACCCCTCCTATTCCAGGAGGGGAATGAAAATTCTACGTCTTAACCATTTTTCTCACAATGGATCAAAGTCAAATTTCAGGTAAAACTAGAGTACTTCTGATTTCGATTATTTTTGCGATTTTAGTCGTTATTATCGTTGGTATTTTTTCTTTTTTCTTTTTTGGCTCGGATTCTCCAGTTGGGTTTGGCTGGTATATTTTTAGTTTTGCAGCCGGCCTTACCATGATCGTACTCCCGTGTACATTGCCGCTCGCGTTCGTTATTGTTCCTCTTTCGATGGGCAAAGGTCCGATCAAAGGATTGCTGATTGCCCTTGCGTTTGGACTGGGTATTACTATTACGTTGAGCATGTATGGGGTAGTAACGGCGCTGGTGGGCAAGGCCGCAATTTCAGGTCTTGGCGCATCGCTGGAAAGCGTTAAAAATTATATGTATCTTGTCGCGGGTCTGTTTGCGTATATCTTCGCTCTTGGTGAATTGGGGCTTGTGCGGTTTCGGATGCCCACCTATAGCGGAGCATACCCTATGTTTATCCAGCGCCAGCAGGATATAATCAAAGCTCTTTTGCTCGGATTATTTTTAGGAAATATCGGCATTGGGTGTCCGCATCCGGCAACTCCGGTTATCCTCACGCGCATTGCTGTTTCGGGAAGCGTCTTTTATGGCTGGTCACTTTTTTTCATTCATGCCATTGGTCGCGTACTCCCGCTTCTTTTTTTGGCATTACTCGGAATTTTGGGAGTCAATGCCCTGCAGTCGCTGGTGAAGCACAAAGCAAAAATCGAACGTGCAACCGGCTGGGGTATGGTATTTGTCGCCGCGTTTATCTTTGTTCTTGGTCTTTTTTCTCACGATTGGTGGGTGAATTCCGGACAGCATACGTTGTTTGAACAGATTATCCAGGAAGAACGGTTTACCAATTTGATTGCAAATCAGCTTAACGTGGCTAATGTGCATCTGCATGATTTTATTCAAAATCCGCGGACACTTTTTGGTCTTCCGTGGCAGCTCGGCGACTGGGTATTGGTATTTTTATGGGTGCTGCCGTTTTGGTGGTATTATGCAAAACAAAAAAAAGCCGTTGCAAGTATGCCGGAGGAGGATAAGAAAATATGGACTGCGAAATTGCCCCTGCTGTTCTGGTTCTATGTTGTGTTGACCGCATGGCTTTTGATTGATGTGGTGTATTTTATTCCGTTTCGTTTTTTGGCGCAGTCAAGTTCCGGCGTATCGGTCATGCACATGCATCCGTCTATGTATCACGAAGAAAGCAATGTTACGAATGGGATTGGCGTTGATATGAGTATTTCTTCTGTTCCCATTATGATGGGATCATCGACGCGCATTGATTTTTTTGTGAATCAAAAACCGGGAAATGTGCCGATACCTATATCGCTTCTCGACATAAGCCATGCAAAATATATGCATGTGTTGGGAATTCGTGATGATATGAATGAATTTTTCCACATCCATCCCGTGCCTGCGGCAACCTCGGGGGTTATGACTATTGACCATATATTCGCGAAGCCGGGGAATTATAAGATATGGTCCGAGGTTATGGAGACGGGTATTGATCACATCTATGGGCAGGCAACGACAACAGTAATAGGAGAAGGCGAGACTTCAAATAAACATGTCTCGTTCGAGCGTTCGGTTATTGTTGACGGTCAATATCAGGTTATTTTGCATACGGTCCCGGTAGTGGGAAGACGCCGCACCGAAGATCTTAATTTTGAGATACATGACAGACAAGGACGCGAGGTTCAACTCGAGCCATATCTTGCCGCTGATATGCATCTTACGATCATCAAAGATGACTGGACACAGCTTATTCACGCTCATCCAGTTGCAACAGCTAGCAGTACGACGACAAAACTGCCCGCGATGAATATGACTCCGGTTTCGTTAATCTTTCCGTTAATTCCCGTAGCACACGCGGATGCAGGGCATAGCATGTCAACGGCAGTCATTGTGCATGGCGTTTTGTTTCAGGTGATATTTCCGGAATCCGGACTCTACCGCGCATTTGTGCAGTTCCGGCCAAAGGGATCTTCGCTTCCTATTGATGAGGCGCTTGTCGCTTCTTTCTGGATAGGAGTGCAGGATAAAGGAACTCTGGTGATTCCCGAGTGGCCCACGCTTCCCATTGTGGCGCTGATTCTTATGGCACTTTCTGTGGTTATTGTGCGGCGTTATATTGAGGTGCCGAAGAATTTTTCTGTGAGTGCTAAAGAAACGAAAACATAATAACGTGAGGACTTATAATCTGGTTCCTCTCCTAGGATAGGCGGTTATTCTCCGCCCTTGCGATATCAGCGGGAGGCAAAACAGCAGTGTATACCCGAGAGGGTAAGGAGCGAGGTAGCTCCCCGCTACGTCCCCTAACCCCTCCTAGGATAGGAGGGGAATAAGAATTAAGAAGTTCAGTTATACAGATTCTCACTTAGATACTATGAATAAATATTTTCTCCTCATCGGTATGGTTGCAGTGGTGCTCATCGGCGGTGTTGTGTACCGAGTTTTTTTGCTTCCGCAGAGTTCGAAACCCGTGACAACGGGAGCGGAAAGAGATATTACGATCACTGCCAAAGAAAACCAGTGGGGATTTAGTCCGGATGCCATTGAATTGGATCGGGGCGACAAGGTAGTACTCACGATCATCAACGAAGACGAGTATGACCACGGCATTGCCATTGACGCATACGGCATTTCCCAGCGCATGCCCGCCAAAAGCACTATCAAGGTTGAGTTTGTCGCCACGCAGGAAGGGGACTTTCCTTTTTATTGCTCTGTGCCATGCGGGGAGGGAGAAGTTAACGGAAAAAAACGAACGCATTTTGATATGATTGGAAATTTACATGTGAGGGGGATTGGCAGTGGCACAAAATAAAATGAGCAGCGTATGCTGCTCATAAGAATTTGAGATTGCGGGAAAATATATTTTGTGATGTTATTGTGAGCCCCGCGAAGAATCTCGACCACCGAAATTAGATCAAAAATTAGAGATCCTTCACTGCGTTCAGGATGACAAAAAGGATTTTTTTACAGCCTCGACCGCATGCGAACAATAGTAAAGTAGAAAGGCTTCATCTTAATTTTTCCAAACCATCCCTTTGTACGAACTTGGATATGAACAAATTCTATTATTCCATCACGTGCCAGCTGGTTGAGTACGCAATCCAGCTCATGTGTAGTAAACGTAAATAAGGTACTTAATTTTTTCTTTATGAGTCCGAAGTCACAGGTTTGTTCAGCGGAACCCTGCAAAAGAACAATAACTTTTTCTTTAAACCCTTCAATCTCTGATTCATCTGTTATTCGCATCAGAATCTCCTTTTGAGTGTAAATTCCTTAAAGAGATATAAGCATTATATTAAGAAAAAAGCAAATAATATGAAAAAACTGGTATTAAAAGTAAAAGGAATGCATTGCGCGTCGTGTTCCATTCTGATTGATAAGCTTGTGGGAAAACAGCCCGGGGTTACTTCGATTAAGACAAGCTACGGCGCCGAGCGGGTGACGCTTGAATTTGACGAGTCAAAAATTTCTCTGGAGAAAATAGACGAATTCATCAACAAGCTCGGTTATGATTTGATTCGGCCTGAAGAAGAGGGCGGCACGCCGGAGGAGGAAGAATTTGCGGATGCGCGCAAGATAGAAGAGGCGCGCAGACGCGTGCGAGCGGCATTTATTCTTGCATTTCCCATTATTGTATACTACATGCTCATTCACATGTTCAATGTAACCCATGTGCATGAGTTTTTTGCTTTTCTTAGTCAGAGAACTCCTCTGCTGACGACTACGGGCGTTATGGGATACGGCTCATATCTCACGCAATATTTTTTCTGGCTTGTGGCGCAACCCATGAAAATTTTAGTGCAGCTTGTGGGTATTGATATCGTAACCCCCCCATTTCGCATTGATCTGAATTATTTTTATTGGATACTCTCCACTCCTATTCAGTTTGTTATCGCATGGCCGTTTTACCGCAATTCGTTTACATCAATCCGTGTAGGCGTGGCAAATATGGACGTGCTGGTGGTGTTGGGAACATCGGCTGCTTATTTCTACAGCGCAATCGGTTTTCTCTTTTTTAACATTGATCATCCGTTCTGGGAGTCTTCGGCGGCATTATTGTTTTTTATTCTTTTGGGACGTTATTTTGAAGCAGTTGCCAAGGGCAGGGCATCAGCCGCCATTAAAGAACTTTTGAAACTGGAAGCAAAAGAAGCGCATGTAATGAAAGACGGGCAGGAGGTGACTGTTCCGCTTGATCAATTGAAAACTGATGATGTCATTGTCGTGCGCCCGGGAGAAAAAATTCCGGTTGACGGCATCATTGTCGAGGGCAAAACTCATATTGATGAAAAAGTGGTAACCGGCGAATCGTTTCCGGTAGGGAAAACAGTCAATGATCAAGTCATCGGCGCTACGGTCAATCAGGAAGGGCTTATTAAATTCCGCGCAGTAAAAGTCGGAAAAGAAACTCTTTTGTATCAGATTATTCATCTGGTGGAAGAAGCCCAAGCGTCCCGCGCTCCGGTGCAGGACCTTGTGGATAAGATCAGTGAATATTTTGTTCCCACAGTAGTGGTATTCTCGGTTCTTGTGTTTGCCGGATGGTTTTTTGTGGTTAATCCTGATGATTTGCGCGCCGCTCTTACGCACATGATCGCGGTTCTGGTTATTTCCTGCCCCTGTGCCATGGGGCTTGCCACGCCAACTGCATTGATTGTCGGCATCGGCAGAGCTGCAAAATTTGGGATTATTCTCAAAGGCGGGGAAGCGCTCGAAAAAGCATATCGTATTACGGCAGTAGCATTTGATAAAACAGGAACGCTCACGATCGGCAAGCCGGTGGTAACTGATTTTATTGCATTGAATAATATGGACGAAAAAGAAGCTCTGCGTCTTTCCGCCGCCGTTGAGGCGGGTTCAGAACATCCGCTTGCCCGCGCATTTATTGAAAAAGGGAAAGAAGTATTTGGCACATTGCCCGCAGTGAGTGATTTTGAAGCAGTATCGGGATATGGGGTGCACGGATTTGTGGAGGGTCAGCAAATAGGGGTAGGGAACACGGCCTATTTGGAAAAATTGGGGCTTTCTGCCGAGGAGCACAAAATAAAATTTGAAGAATTGCAGGGGCAAGCGAAGACTGTTGTTTTCGCCGCACGAAAAGAAGGCGGGACTACATGGAAACTCATTGCGATGATTGCGATGGCAGATGCATTAAAGCCATATTCGAAAGAGGCAATCGCGGAGTTGAAAAAAATGGGCAAAGAGATTATTATGATTACGGGCGATAATCCAAAAACCGCAGCTGCGATTGCCAAAGAAGTCGGCATTGACCGCGTATTGGCGGAAGTCCGTCCGCAGGAAAAAGCAGATCAGATTAAAAAGCTTCAGGCAGAAGGAAAAATTGTTGCTATGGTAGGCGACGGCATTAATGATTCGCCGGCTCTTGCGCAGTCAAACCTTGGCATCGCGATAGGTTCCGGAACGGATGTCGCGATTGAGACAGGGGAAATTATTTTGGTCAAAGATGATTTACGCGATGTGGTGACAGCTATTCAGCTCTCCAAGCGAACGATCCATAAAATTTGGCAGAATCTTTTTTGGGCGTTTTTCTACAACGTGGTGGCAATTCCGGTGGCAGCAGGCGCTCATTTGCTGATTACTCAAGCGGCGTTTGGAAGACCCGCGGATTGGGTTTTGGCGGTGCGCGCAAAATTTGGCGGCGTGGGACAAATATTTTATAATCTTTCGCAAGGCACGCTTCGTCCGGAAATTGCAGGATTTGCCATGGCGTTCAGTTCCGTGTCAGTGGTGACAAACTCTCTCCTGCTTAAGCGTTTTATTCCGGCGATTAAGAGAAAGGAGATGGCGGAGGAGAAAAAGCAGGGCGCTGTGCCAAGTAATTCACCGGCAGCGGAGTTATGAGGTCTGGCTATTTTGATCAGCTTGCTGGCTAGAGATTAATTATTAAAATTAAAAAAATATTATGGAAAATACTCCACAGGCATTACCGCAGCAGAATTCTCAATTACCTTACAGCGGCAAGTCAGCAAAGCGCCGTACTGTCAAGATCGTAGCTGCTGTTTTGGTTTCTTTTGTTGTTATAGGTATATTGTTTTATTTTAAAAGTTTGCTGATCGCCGCCACTGTAGACGGCAGTCCTATAACGAGACTTAGTCTTATAAATCGCCTAGAAAAACAAAGCGGCAAGAGCACGCTCGATTCCCTTATTACGGAAAAACTTATTGAGAATGAAGCGGCAAAGAAAGGAATTGTTGTTTCAGATGACGAAGTGAATCAGGAAATAAAAAATATAGAAGCAAATATTGTTGCGCAAGGAGGAACTTTTAAAGATGCTCTTGCGCAAAAGGGTTTAACTGAAGAAGTGTTAAGGAGCCAGATAAAAATTCAAAAAAAGGTTGAGAAACTTCTTGCTAATAAGATACAAGTGACAGAAGAAGAAATAAATAAATTTATATCAGACAGCAAGATTTCTGTGCCAAAAGAGAAGAGCGCTGAAATAAAAAAGCAGGCGGAAGACCAGCTTCGTAATCAAAAATTAGGTCAGGAAGCCCAGCAATGGATTACCATGTTGAAAGCCCAGGCGAAAATTACGTACTATATAAATTTCTAAATTTTATGACAAAGATACATATCAATATAGAAGGCATGCACTGCGGCGCCTGCGCTACAGGCATTCAAATGCTGGTTTCTCAAATGGACGGGGTAAGCAATATCTCCGTTGATTATGATAAGAAATCAGGCGAGCTTGAGTTTGATGAGGCAAAGGTGAAGAAAGAAGATATTTTTAAAGGAATCGCCGAATTGGGATATACGGCGAAAGAGTAGGTATTTAAAGAGGTATAGTAAGAATAATCAAGACTCACTTGGTGAGTCTTGATTATTGATCGTACGATGATTTATACTAATCAGAGTTTTTGACCGCAACTTCGGCATACGTTAAGCGCACGAGCGCAATCTGTGCAGAATGCAAGGGTTTGTTCATCATCGTCGCTTGTTTTTCCGCACTCGCTGCATACCTTAACTTCTGCAGTGTTCAGAATATCTTCGCAGTCTTTACAAAGTAGCATGACGTATCCCTTTTTTAAAGAATTGTTCTAAGTTCTAAGTTGAGGATAATAAGAGAAGTTATATTAGTCAAGTCTGTGCATCAATGACGTACAAAAATTTCTTACGTCACAGGGGAGTATGAAATGAGTTTTAAGAAAGCTCCTGAATTTTTGCTTTTAATTTTTCCATATCAATTCCGCCGACGGCAAAAAGCTCGTCATTGATGATAATGCCCGGAGACATCATGATGGAGTATTTTGATACAAGCTCCTGACCTTCGGGAGAGATAGCGCTGATGTTTTTGTACTCAACATTCAGAAACTGTGCTTTTATCTGTTCCCAGTGCTCCTCAAACCGCCGGCACTCCACACACCCCGGAACGCTGACAGAAATAAGAGATATTTTTTTTGGTTCTTCTGGCATATATAAAGCGTATGATTAATTGTGTATATGTTCATTCTAACACAGTTGCCAACTTGGCGTAAACAATATATCATAGAGCTATGAATCCACTTTATATCATATTAGCAATCATTGCAGCTATTATTATCGGCATTATCGCCATGTATAATGGCTTGGTACGCCGGCGTATGCGCGTTGACGAAGCGTGGTCGGATATTGAGGTACAGATGAAGCGGCGTTATGATCTTATTCCCAATGTAGTTGAGACAGTCAAGGGATATGCGGCTCATGAGAAAAATGTCCTTGAAAGCGTGACTAACGCGCGCACACAGGCAATGGGGGCAAAAAATCCCAATGATCGTGTGCAGGCGGAAAATGCCCTTTCGAGCACGTTAAAGACCCTTTTTGCGGTAGCGGAAAATTATCCCGATCTCAAAGCCAATGCAAATTTTCTTGACTTGCAGCGCGAGCTTGCCGATACGGAAAATAAATTGCAGGCATCCAGGCGTTTTTATAACGGACAGGTACGCGACTATAACACCATGATCCAGACATTCCCTTCAGCATTGATTGCCAGCAATTTTGGATTTACGAAAAAAGATTTTTTTGGTCTCGAAGAAGAAGCCGCACGCCAGCCGGTAAAAGTTTCTTTTTAGGTTTTAGTTTAAATAAGCGATTAACTAAAAATACCATGTCTCAATCACACATGAGCTTCTACGGATACTGGCTTTATTATGACGAGAACAATTATTATGATAATAAAGACGCATTCACGTATCTTGGCAAGCTTGATGAAAGTCAGATAAAAACGTTTTTTGACGCGGCGAAACTTGACGGCGAAGCGAATTTTAAGACGAGCTACGGATATGACTATAAAATCGTCTATGATTATTCCGCGAAGAGCTACACGCTGTTAAAAAGATAATTTTTTACGCTTTTAAGAGGGTCCCGTTCAGGGCTTCGGCTTATGCCGAAGATCCGGCGGGGCTCTTTGATTTTTTACTAAAAATTTGGTATAATTTTTTCTGTGAAGCGTATAGGCTTATAATTTTTTTGTACCCTCTCGGGTATGTACTGCCGTTGTACTCTCCCGAGTATGCACTGCTGTTGTCATTCCCGGGCGCAAGCGGGAAATTTATGTTTTTTTCTTAAACTTTTTTAGTAAGCAGCTTGTAGCTAGTAGGGGCTAATTAATCACCATCAACGAGAATCTATCAACTTAAGCTAATATGAATCTCTACACGCAAAAATCATCCAATATCCAAAAAACATGGCTTCTGATGACGCTGTTTTTTGGCATCGTGATTGCCATCGGCTGGGTGTTTGCGCAAGTGTTCGATAACCAGGCAATTCTTTATATAGCGGTTATTTTCAGTATTATTATGAATGTGGTCAGCTATTGGTTTTCGGACAAGATCGTGCTTGCCATGCACCATGCCGAGCCCGTTGAGATGAAATCGCATCCTGAATTGTATCGTGTGCTTGAGAATCTCACGATTACCGCCGGTTTGCCGATGCCGAAGTTTTATTTAATTCAAGATGCACAGCCGAATGCGTTTGCTACGGGTCGCAATGCGGAGCATGCGGTGGTGTGCGTTACGTCAGGACTTTTGGATATCACGGATCGCTCGGAACTTGAGGGCGTGCTTGCCCATGAGCTTTCACATATCGGCAATCGCGATATGCTGCTCTCGACAGTTGCCGTGGTGCTGGTTGGATTTATTTCCATTCTTTCAAATATGTTTATGCGTTCGATGTGGTTCGGCGGTATGGGACGGAGCCGCGATGACGGCGAAAATGGAGGGGGTATTTTAATAATCATAGGCATTGCGCTCTCAATCCTCGCACCGATTTTTGCCACGCTTCTCCAGCTTGCGATTTCGCGCAGACGGGAATTTCTGGCAGACACGTCAGGCGCGCTTCTCACACGATATCCGGAGGGCTTGGCTTCCGCGCTTCAAAAAATTTCCCGTTATTCGCGTCCGCTTGCGACCGCAAATAATGCTACTGCGCATCTTTTTTTGCAGAATCCCTTTGGATCCGACGGCGACGAAAATAAAAAAACTCCGTTTTTGGTAAAAATATTTTCCACGCATCCGCCAATAGCAGATCGGATTGCCGCGCTTAAGGATATGAAAGTGGAATAATGGTATGCCATCTCTTCTGATCGCAACTGCCAACTCTGGAAAATTTGAGGAAGCAAGTTTTGTTCTCACTATCTTTACATATTAATTTTTTAAAAATATGAAAAATATAAAAGAAAAAATATATGACTTCGTCATCGTAGGCGCGGGATTTGCGGGGCTTTCAAGCGCATACCATCTTGCCAAGGACGGTCACTCGGTTTTAGTGATTGACCGCAACGACGGCCATAACAATGCGAGTAGTAATTCTACGGCAATGCTAAGCCATGATCCTGATGCGCATTGGGATATGGTTATCTCGCAGTTCGGCATCGAGAATGCCCGCAAAGTCTGGAAGCTTTCCGAACAGGCGTTGACCCTGCTTGAGGCGTATACCAAAGAATCAAGTCCCCATGTGAATGTGACGCGCGTGCCTGCCCATATTTTTGCGCGTTCCAAAGCAAAGAGTGGTGCGCTTTATGAACAGCACGAGATGTATCGCAAGATCGGTATGAAAACAGAGTTCACCCGCGAGGGAGGTACAATGCATAAAAGTTTTCATTCTGTGCTTACGATTCCTCAAGAAGCACAGACAAACAATTGGATGCTTTTAAATTCACTCGCGCGCTCCGTGCGCAAACATGGCGGCAAGATTATCCTCAATCTTCCTGTAACTTCCGTATCTGAAGAAAGAGGGCTTGCCCGCATATCTGCAGGCAAAGAAATGTTTTACGCAAAGCAGGCAATCATCGCATCGGGAAATCAGAATTTTTTTCCGAATTTGACAAGGGATATCAAAGTGAAGCGCACGTTTGCGTTAAGCTTTGAAAAGCACGGTATGCAAAAATTATTCAGCTCCTCGATCATGTGGGACAATGAAAAGCCGTATCATTATATACGGTCGTTCAAGGGCAATACCATCTGGGTCGGCGGCGAAGACGTCATGGAGAAAAACTATGATCCTAAAAAAGACTACTATCCTCCGCTTGAAGAGTTTGCCCGTGAAGTGCTGGGTTTTGATAAGTCCTACAAGCGGGTTTCGGCATGGAGTGCCGTATTTTTCCCCACTCAATCAGGGCTTCCGATTATTGCCAAGCTTCCGGATATGCCGATATATATGAATGTCGGATTCGGCGGAACAGGAATCCTGATGTCCTTCATTTCCGGCTATCTTCTCGCGTCATGGATGAAGAAGAAGGAGATGGCGTACAAACCGTTGTTTGATATAAAGAAATAGACAAGTTCCGTCATTCTGAACGTAGTGAAGAATCTCTCTTCGTTAAGCCATGATTGAGATCCTTCGCTACGCTCAGGATGACAGCAGGGTTTTATTTCATAGTGTGATGCATATAGAGCCGTCCGTGGGACGCACGGAGTAGCTCGCTTTGCTTAAGAATGACAAGAAACGAATTATGGAGAGGTGCGGGAGTGGGTCAAAAGCAAATGTTTTTGCTTTTGACGGGTTGCCGACAATTATTTTTTAGAGCGGAGGGTTCGCATAGTGGTCTAGTGCGTTCGCTTGGAAAGCGAATATACCTTTACCGGTATCACAGGTTCGAATCCTGTACCCTCCGCTCTGATTTATAAAAGGTAACCCAGGGCTTTCGCGAGAGGCGAAAGAACTGGCAGACCTGGAAAGTCTGTGTACCCGAAACGGTACCGCGAGTTCGAATCTCGCCCTCTCCGCC
>JGI1358J11329_10000136_pt1 | contig 67528 bp, 77 predicted proteins | sample Subgroupgradi54m_FD_11329 | JGI IMG/M metagenome (IMG submission 11329)
CCTTGTCTTTTGTATGCCGAGTAATGAATTGAATACAGTTTCTTTTCAACAATTGTGCGACTCCGAAAAGGTTTCCTTGTTCTGAACTTCGGTACTCCAGTTCGCGAAAACGCACAGCTGCACAAAGGAGTGATGAGGATTTTGGAATTCTCAGAAAAATGGATACCCTGTGTTCGTACTCACGCCATTTGTATCCCAGCATTTGAATGACAGGGGTGTTTTTCCATTGGCTAAGGAAAGTGTCTACTTGCTGCTGTATCACAGCTGCAATTGTCGGAAGAATTCCTAGCAGTGCCTTGTTAGAAAGTGTGGCGATCTGTGCGCGGCTCTGCACTTGTATCGCAGGTTCACGCTTTGCCCGAGGCAATGCTTTTTGTTTACCTTTTCTTTCACCGTGTACACGTGGTGTCCATGTTCTCAAGCCACTTGGTCTGTATTCCGTTAAAGCATAGGGCACAAAACGACGGAAACCAATTTCAAGAGCGACTACCTGCGAGAGGTGAACACCCTTGTAGGTATATGGCGCAAGGACTACCAAACAGTCGACAACCCCACCAAAAGGTGGATTGCTATATGTTTTGGCGATTTCTCCGCGTTCATTAAGCACAATTACATGCCGCGCTCGTTCGCTCATGATTTCAGCATCGCGCGCTACTTTACGAACCTGAGGTCCTCTCGTCCCTTTGAAGGAGAGAGGTTTGAGTATTTCACTCATAGCTTTCTCCTTGAAAGGGTTGATGATTACCTGTACAACAACGAACAGGTCTGGCCGCATTGTACGCTCTTTTTTCAGTCGTGAGAAGATTGACTTTCTTGGTATACTCAGGCCTATGAAGCTCACGATTCCAGACCATCACGCAGTGTGTTTTGTTACATCATCGCGAGAACTATTTCTTCCGTCAGTGCTATCTGTACTTAAAGAGACCAATAGCTATCATGAAGTTACTGAAATGAATGTGCTCGACATCGATACTGCCCGCACATTAAAGGAATGGAATAATAAATCATTTGGCATTCCGAAAACTATGGTGGTTTCTTTTCATACGATTACACACCAAGCGCAGAATGCTTTGCTGAAAGTTCTCGAAGAACCAAATAGTGCTACACAATTTATTCTGCTTACCACTCACATTCATGGGTTGCTTCCAACGGTACGTTCTCGTCTGCATATTGTAGAACATACTGATAAAGAAATGATTGAAAAAATACCTTCATTTTTTTTGAGAACAAGGCCAGATCTTCGCATGGAACTTCCGGAAATAGAGACCCTACTTGAAGCAGTCGATAAAGAAGATAAGAAAGATAGAGAGAAAGTTATGCAGTTTATTGGAAGCTTGTATGAGATTTGTGTTACCAAAAGAGTGGAGGTTTCTATGTGTAAGGAAATCGCTGCATGTTTACAATTTGCCTCAGGTCCTTCATCAAGTGGAAAGATGCTTGTAGAGTATCTTGCGCTTCGCTTGCCTATCGTTCTATAGATTGTGTTATAATCTTCAATACTTATGGCATATTCATTTCAAGATATTGAAGGTAAAAAGGAAACAATCAGTGAGTGGCTGAAGAGCGAATACAAATCAATACAAACTGGGCGTGCGACTCCAGTAGTGTTGGATAATATCGCGATTGATCAGTATGGCGCTCGCACGGCTCTTTCTCACGTGGCGAGTATTTCTATAGAAGACCCGCGCACTATTCGTGTGGCTCCATGGGACAAGACGGTGATTCGCGATATTGAGCGTGCGATTAACGAAGCAGACCTCGGACTCTCAGTCGCCACAGACGATCAAGGATTGCGTGTGATTTTCCCGATGCTTACGACAGAAACAAGACAGAAGCTTACGAAAGTATTGAAAGAAAAATTAGAAGACGCGCGCATTCGTGTGCGAGGTATGCGTGAAGAAGCGAATAAAGATATTGATGCTAAAGAAAAAGCTGGAGAATATGGTGAAGACGAAAAGATGCGCAATCGTGAGCAGTTGCAAAAAATAGTAGATGATGCAAATGCCGAACTTGAAGAAATATATACCAAGAAAGAAAAAGAAGTGATGGGAGAGTAACGTAGAAAATTTTTTAGAAGAGAAAATTTGTGGGTCGACGCGTAGCGTCGACCCACTTTTTTCATTCGTCATCATCAGAATCCAGTGTGTAGCATTCAAAGTCTCCATCCTCGTCTTCATCGTCCGGGTCATCACAGATCCAAAATTTTTCTTTTTTTGAATGATCCAAGAAGCCTAGATAGCCTTCTGAGTCTTCCATGGGACAATCATCTAGCTCTAGTTCTTCATCGTCTGCAATAGGCATACGATGAGGAGACATGATGGCTAGCATCGGACAGGCATCATTGTCCAGCTCGCGCGCAGCGAGTGATTCGGTGGATGAAGTTATCAGCAAAAGAACGGCAAGTGCTTTCGCGAAATGCATATTTCCCCCGTGGTAGTTGTTTACCATAAGCGTACCACTTAAGTCCTTATATCAATTGTGTATATCCATGGCCGCCATGTATACTCGATGTACGATATGTCTATCATTACCATCATTTTATTCCTTCTTATTCTTACAGTTTTAGTGTTTGTTCACGAGCTTGGTCATTTTATGGTAGCAAAATGGACCGGAATGAAAGTAGAAGAATTTTCCATAGGATTTTTCGAACCGAGGCTTTTTGTAAAAAAAATTGGCGATACCGAATACTCGATCAGGCCTTTCCTTCTTGGTGGATATGTGAAAATTTATGGAGAAAATGATGTTGATGGAACTGCAGCAAACGATACGCGCGCATTTAATAATCGCCCATATCTGGCGAAGATGGCTACGTTAGTCGCTGGGGTTACGATGAACCTCATCTTGGCGTATGTACTTTTTGTAGTGCTTTCATTTGGCACAACTACAGTGGCAACAGACGATGCACGATTCGTAGGGCGTATGGAAAACAGACGTATGGTGATTCTTGAAGTGCTTCCGGATAGTCCTGCTGGGAAATCAAACATCGCTCCAGGGGCTGTGCTACTTTCTGTTGTTGCTCGTGGAGAAAAGGCACCACTTACGGATCCGGCTTCGACAGTTGCGTTTATCAATCGCCATGAAAATGATGCGATCACTATTACGTATAGGAATCCAGGAGTATCAAATGAAGCTAGCACCACACTCGCGCTTGTTTATGGAGTATTGCCAGAGGATAAAGACAAGAAAGCACTCGGTGTGTCCTTGGAACAAATCGCAGACGTGCATGTAGGACTCAGAGAATCATTCACGCTTGCTGGTACACAACTTATGACCTATACCAAAATGACTTTTTCTGGATTAGGACAGTTGGTCAGTCAAACGATACATGGAAATAATGTTCTTAATTCGCTTTCTGGCCCGATTGGTATCGCGTCCATGGTAGGACAAGCACGCACGCTTGGGTATGAGTCAGTACTACTGCTCACAGCATTTTTATCACTTAACTTAGCAGTATTAAATATTCTTCCGCTTCCAGCGCTAGATGGTGGACAAATGGTACGCGTGACGATTGAAGCTGTGATACGCCGCAGACTACAAGGGGTAGTTGCAAACTGGATCAACATTATTTCTTTTGCATTACTCATCACGTTACTTCTCGTGGTATCCATTCATGATGTTATTAAACTCTTCTAGTTTGTAGTAGAATTATCCTTATGCGACAATCACACTTATTTACTAAAACGCTTCGAGAAGGGCCTGCTGATGAGGTATCTAAGAATGCCATCTTACTTACTCGTGCAGGATATATCTACAAAGTTATGGCAGGTGTGTATGCGTATACACCACTTGGTCTTCGTGTGCTTGAAAACATAAAACAAATTGTACGTGAAGAAATGAACGCAATTGGCGGTCAGGAACTTGTGATGACAAATCTTCAGCGCAAGGATACATGGGAGAGAACTGGACGCTGGAGTGATGAAGCGGTAGATGTTTGGTTTAAGACAAAAATGCAGGATGGCACAGAGCTTGGTCTTGCGTGGAGTCACGAGGAAGCGATTATGGAAATGATGCAACAATTTGTAAAGAGTTATAAAGATCTTCCGATAAGTGTCTATCAATTTCAGACAAAGCTTCGTAATGAGCTTCGGGCCAAAAGTGGCATTATGCGAGGGCGCGAATTTATCATGAAAGACATGTATTCACTCCATGCTTCGCAAGAAGATATGGATCAGTACTATGATAAAGCGATTGAAGCATACAAGAAGATTTATCATCGCCTCGGGATTGGGAGTGATACCTACATTACATTTGCAAGTGGTGGTGCGTTTACAAAATTTAGCCACGAATTCCAGACTATTTGTGAAGCAGGGGAAGACACACTCTATATAAATGCGGATAAAACCATCGCGGTAAACGAAGAAGTACTTGATGATGCAACTCAGGAAATCGGTGTTGATAAAAGTACTCTTACGTCGGTGGTAAGTGCTGAAACAGGAAACATCTTCAAATTTGGAACTGAAAAAAGTGACAAGATGGGTATCACTTATACAGATGCAGAAGGAAATATGAAACCGATCTATCTTGCGTCCTACGGTGTTGGTGTGACACGCGCAATGGGTGTAATTGTAGAAAAGTTTTCAGATGAAAAGGGAATTATATGGCCACATGCTGTTGCACCTTTTTCAATGCACTTGGTCTTGCTTTCAAAAGACATTGATAGTGAAGCAGCTAAGACCGCAGAAAAACTTTACAGTGAATTAACTTCACGCGGAGTAGAAGTCTTGTTTGATGACCGCGAAGCTTCAGCCGGGGAAAAATTTGCAGACAGTGATCTGATCGGTATTCCAATGCGTGTGGTGGTATCAGATAAATCTTTAGCAGCAGGGGGTGTAGAAATAAAAGAAAGGAAATCTGCTACAAGCGAAATTGTTACAGTTGATGAACTGATGAAGACATACGTGAAGAATTGCGAATAAGGAGAGACGTTAGGGGTTAGGAAGTTATGGCGTTAGGAAATACAACCCAGAAAAATACTAAATAAAAAGTCCGCCACATTGCTGTAGCGGATTACTTGAGTGCAAACATGTATTTGGAAATTTTCTCTTCGAGTCGAAACTCTTTGCTGTAGCGTGAATCTTCGCTTTCGACTACGATCAGGTCACCGTTTACATCGCGGACTGACTCTTTGGATGTCGTTACGGTCAGGACATAACCGTTTTCGATCTTTTCAGCGTATACCGGAAGATTCCGATCAAGTTTGCAAACCTTTCCTTCCACCTTGATTCTTTGAGACGCATACAAAATCTTGTAGGTTCCTGTTCTTGGTTTCGTTGCCATTTCAAATTGGCACGAAGGAATCTCTGGCGACATCTGTTGTGCGAAGCTTTGAGAAGCAACGCACAAGAAAAACAGAATGACTGCTCTCATGGATTGCTCCTAATCCAAGTTACGCTTCGAGACCTTTAGCGACCTGATTTGCAAGACGTACGAACTTGTTTGTTATCGTGATGGTTCCTGTCACGAGATTCATCTCGATATAGGAGTCATTAACCAAAATTTCGAGTGCACGCAGCAAGGTTCCTTTGCTGAGAAACGTTATTCGCGGATTACGCTCGGCACGAACCATTGTCCAGGTGATGATAAAAGGTGTTTGGTCAAAGACGATTTCCGAGCCATGCAGACTTGCTTTTTCCTGGCAAATCAAGGCTGATACCTGATTGCCATAAAACGTGAAGACTTGCTCCCAGGATCTGGGGTTCTTCAGATACTCAAGGCGTTCTAGAGATGTGAGATTATTCCCCATGTCGACTCCAAAAAAAGTTGATGAACTGGTTAGACACATCCTGTACTTATTTTTAGTATTTGTCTAGTATTTTCTATTCTAGAAAATTAAAAAAGCCCGTGCAATAACTTCTTGCGCGGGCTTTGGGAGCGGCCGTGACCTTGTTCAGGTCGCAACCGCTGCGAGTTCGGTCTCGTTGACCGGGCCGTCCTCGTCATACAGGAAGAACGACATGTGCGCGTTGTTCTCACGCAACTCGCGGAGTTGGCGCAGGCCGTTTTCGCGGTCCATGATGCCGCTGCGCATCAGATCGAAGTTGTAGTCGATCGATGCGATGTCATTGACATCGACCGGGGCCTTGGTGCCTTCCGGCAACTTGCCGAAGCACAGGATGACGAACTTGTCGTTCCAGCCGGCGGTACCGAAACAGCGGGCCATGAACTTGTTGTTCTTCAGGATGCGGTTGTCTTCCACGCTCTACCTTTCGAAACTGTCCACCTAGTCAAAATGCCAGATGAAGACAATAGACATAGTATAGCACGTAATACTGTGTTTGTCAATATTTTATAGGGTTATAAAATACAATGTAAAACCCTTGTATATCAATACGAAATTTGCATTTTATGACGCCTGACGACTAAAGCCTAACGCCTCGAATTGTGGTATTATACCCATATGTTTGAGCGGTTTTTCAACTCGTTTTCCAACGATATCGGTATTGATTTGGGTACTGCAAATACGCTCGTGTATCTTCGTGGTCGCGGAATTGTGATAAATGAACCATCAGTGGTGGCATTAAATACTAAAACATCTCGTGTGGTAGCGTTAGGTCAGGAAGCAAAAGATATGATGGGTCGCACACCGCATCACATTAAGATTGTTCGTCCGCTTGTGGATGGCGTGATTTCTGATTACGAAGTGACAGAAGAGATGCTTTCGTATCTCATCAACAAAGCAAACGACATGGATAAGAAAATGTTTCGTCCTCGCGTGGTGGTCGGGATCCCAGTGGGTGTGACCAATGTCGAGATGCGTGCGGTGTATGATGCAGCCAAATCCGCTGGAGCGCGCGAAGTGTACATCGTGGAAGAGCCGATGGCCGGTGCTATCGGAATCCGTATGCCTATCCATGATCCGATCGGTTCGATGGTAGTGGATATTGGCGGAGGCACTACGGACGTCGCGGTGATTTCGCTTTCCGGCATTGTCCGCTCAAAGAGTTTGAAAGTTGCAGGGGATAAATTAAGTCAGGACATCATAAGCTATATGCGTGATGAATTTAAAATGCTGATCGGAGAAAAGACTGCGGAGGATATCAAACTCGGTATTGGATCTGCACTTCCCGAAGGCGAGGGCGAAGAGATGAGCGTAAAGGGTCGCGACCTCGTGACCGGACTTCCTCGTGAAGTGGTGATCACTGACGTTGATATTCGCGAAGCGATGTATTCGTCGGTTGCACAATTAGTCGAAGCGATTCGCGAAGTGCTTGAGACCACTCCGCCTGAAGTGCTTTCTGATATCATGCAACACGGGTTCATGTTAATCGGCGGCGGTGCGCTCATCAAAGGGCTCCCACCACTTCTTTCCATGCAGCTTAAAGTCCCAGTCACCGTGGCAGAAGATCCTCTCACTGCAGTTGCGCGCGGCACAGGAGTGATCCTTGAACATTTTGAAGATTATAAAGAAGTATTAGTACGACACCACGATGACATACCTTTCCGATAGAGAAAAGAGAAAAAAGAAAATCATAATCCGTACCATTCTTGCCGCGTTTCTTATTATCATATTTATTTTTTGGCTACGCATACGTGATTCTCTTGTACCAGTAGGAGATGCAGTGAGTTCAAAACTATTTTTGGCATCGCAAGGCATTCAGGATTCCTATAATTCGGTGTCGAGTTTTTTTACTACCAAAGCAACGTACAGCAAAGCACTTGATGATCTGGAAAAGGAAAATGATGCACTCAAACAGGAGCTTGCAAGCATTCGCGAAGGAAGCAGTACTGTTTCGTATGCCGATAACCGACATGTCGAAGTGCATACGCTCTTTAGTTTGCTTTCCACGGTGTATGATACGCTCTTAATTTCCAAAGGATTTAATGATGGCATCACCGAAGGCATGATCGTGTATACCGACGGATATTTTCCTATCGGCAAAGTAGACGAAGTGCACACTACCAATTCCCGGGTTGCACTTTTGTCTCGCGGAGGAAATGAAATAGAAGGATACATACCGGGTTCAGCCGTAGTTATACGACTTACAGGAAATGGCGGAGGTGATTTCATTGCCACGCTTCCTAAGCCTGTGCCAGTTGCAATCGGAGACAGTCTCTACATGAAGGAAAATCCAGAAATGAAAATAGGGACAGTGGTTGCAATTGATAACGAACCCCAGTCGGTTTCCCAGGTGCTGCATGTGCGCGGAGCATACACCATAACAAGTCGTAGTAGGTATTACGTTGATCTTCCGTAAGCACATGAAGTACTTTTTTCTAATCGTAGCATTCCTTGTGACTATGTATTTGGATGTGACATTGGCAATGACGCGATACCCGATTCTTACGTTTTTCCTCTGTGGTATAGTGTTTATATATGTGGCCATTATCCCGTTTGTCAGGACGAAATAATATATATAGACAGGAGCATATCGATCCGGAAGATGTATTTTTGGATTCTAAAAATCTCTCATCGCTTAATCAGGATCAATTCGAAGGACATATCGAAAAACCGCTTTCTTCGCGCATCAGCGGACTCTTTATCGGTCTTATTTGTCTACTCACGCTTCTTTTTTCATATCGCTTGTACAGTATGCAGATTGCAAATGGCACGTATTATTCAGACAAGGCCATGCAGAATCATGTGAGAAGTACTCCACTTTTTGCTCATCGAGGAACCATCGAAGATGTGAAAGGTAATCTCTTGGCATGGAATGAAGAAGATATGAATAATGCGACAGGAACTTCAGAAATTCCACGACGAGTCTACACTGATACTCCAGGATTTTCTCATATTTTAGGATATGTTTCGTATCCGAAGAAAGATAGTAGTGGTGTGTTCTGGCAGGATGAGTATCTTGGCAAGGATGGGGTAGAAAAAATGTATCAGAAAGAATTACAGGGAATATCTGGAGAAAGATTGGTTGCAGTTTCAGCAAACCATGTGATCGAATCAGAAAACGTAACAGTAGATCCAATCGATGGAGAGAATGTTAAGCTCACGATAGATAAAGACGTACAGGCAAAATTATACGAACGAATGGAAGCGCTCGCACACAAAGTTGGTTTCGTTTCTGGTGCGGGAGTGATTATGGATATCCATACGGGGGAGATTTTAGCGCTCGCTAGTTACCCTGAGTACAATAATAATCTGATGACAAATGCAACTACTGACGAAGAGAAAGCAAAAGTATCATCAGATTTAATAGGGGCTTCAAATAAATTCATCAATCGCGCAGTGTCAGGACTTTTTACTCCTGGATCAACCGTGAAGCCCTTTATGGCGTACGCGGCACTTGCAGAAGGGGTGATTACGCCCGAAAAACAAATTCTTTCCACTGGTCAAATAGTAATTAAAAATAAATATGGAGGACCGGATAGCGTGTTTAAAGACTGGAAAGCACATGGACTAACTGATATGCGAAAGGCGCTTGCAGAATCATCAGACGAATATTTTTATCAAGTTGGCGGAGGGTTCGGCACACAAAAAGGATTAGGTATCGCTCGCATTGATCAGTATGCACGACTCTTTGGGTTTGCTTCCACTACGGGGATTGATTTGCCGGGAGAGAAAAGTGGTGTGATACCAACACCAGAATGGAAGAAAAAAATCTTTAATGAAGATTGGCTTTTAGGCGACACGTACCATACAGCAATTGGGCAGTATGGCTTTCAAATGACCGCACTTGAACTTGTACGAGGAGACTCGATGATTGCAAATGGAGGGAAATTAGTCACACCGCATGTGGCAAAAAATGCCAAGGATGTTTTTATTGTTGATCTGCATCTGGATGATTCTAAACTGCAAGTATTGCGCGAGGGGATGAGGCAAGGTGTGCTTGTCGGCACGGGTATGGTGCTTAATATTCCAGGAGTAGATGTTGCTTCAAAATCTGGTACTGCCGAGCTTGGGGTAAGCAAGCAATTAGTGAACTCCTGGATAAGCGGATACTTTCCGTATGAGAATCCTAAGTATGCGTTTGCAGTAATTATGGAAAAAGGAGATAGGCATAATCCGTACGGCGCGGTGTTTACTATTAGAGAGACTTTAGAATGGATGCGTGATAATACTGAATATACCAAATAATAACCGAACCATTATTTAGCGTACTTCTTGTTGTTTTCTTCCGGCGAGATTCAACGTACGAGTGAGTACGTCTCATCTCTGTCCTCAAAAAACAACGTCGAATTCCATCTAAATACTGGCTCGGCTGACGTGATATAGATATATGTTATTTCTACGAAGGCAGGTCGAGGTTTCTCGGACCACCTTGAGTAAAAGGCAAAAATATAGTAGTATATTTGCTATGGAATATCTAACAAAAGACAAAAAGGAAGAGTTGGAAAACGAGCTAAAACACCTTACAAGTGTGCGCCGCAAGGAAATCGCGTCTCAGCTTGAGTATGCGAAATCTCTTGGTGACCTTTCAGAAAATGCCGAATACCATCAGGCTCGCGAAGATCAGGCAGCGATCGAAGAGCGTATCGCCCATATCGAGCAGATATTGAAGAATGCAGTGGTTATGGATAAGCATCATGCTGGTCTTGCAGAAGTAGGAACAACCATCACTGTTATGAAGAAAGGAGACAAGGAAGAAAGAATATTTGCGCTTGTCGGAAGTGAAGAAGCTAATTCACTAGAAGGACGCATCTCAAACGAGTCTCCACTTGGCCGCGCTGTGCTTGGGAAGAAAGCAGGTGATGTGGTTGAAGTAGAAACCCCGAAAGGAATGGTTACGTACACGCTGAAGAAGATAGCATAAGATTGAAGCTTATTTAAAGCGCGCCGTAGGCGCGCTTTATTCTTTTCATCTTGTATCCTGTATCTTTCATCTTTGCTATACTATAGCGATTATGGCATCCATAGAAGAACTGCGCGCTGAGCGGGTCAAAAAATTAGAATCATTGGAAGCGGTAGGAAAGAGTGCATATCCAAGCGTTAGCAAGAAGACACATTTCGTAGAAGATTTTCTTGAAGCGTTTGATGAGATTAAAGAAGCGACAATCGCTGGACGCGTGATGACAATCCGTGGAGGGGGAGGACTTATATTCGCCGATCTTTTTGATGGTACAGGGAAAGTACAGATAGTATTGAAAGGAGAAGATACTTCGGAAACTACAATGGCATTCTTTTCTGAAAAAGTAGATGCTGGGGATTTTATTGATGCGACAGGTACATCTTTCCTTACGAAAAATGGTCAGCGAAGTTTGCTTATAAAAGAAGTCTCCATGCTTACCAAATCACTTCTTCCGCTTCCGGATAAGTTCCATGGTATTGCAGATGAAGAACTTCGCATGCGTGAGCGATATCTTGATATTCTTACGAACCAAGAACTTCGAGAGATGTTTGTGAAGAAAGCTAAGTTCTGGGACGTTACTCGAGCTTTTCTAAAAGAAAGAGGATTCTTGGAAGTGGAAACTCCAACACTTGAAATAACTACTGGTGGTGCTGAAGCGCGTCCGTTTGCGACGCATCACAATGATTTTGACTTGGATGTATTCATGCGTATTTCTGTCGGAGAACTTTGGCAGAAGAGACTTATGGCAGCTGGATTTCCAAAGACATTTGAAATCGGACGTGCATATAGAAACGAAGGATCTTCACCTGATCATGTGCAGGAATTCACCAATTGTGAATTTTATATGGCATATGCAAATTATGAGAATGGCATGGAGCTTGTACAGGAATTATATAAGACCATTGCTGAAGAAGTATTTGGTACTACCACTTTTACAACTCGCGGGCATACGTTTGATCTCAACGTTGAGTGGAAAAGAATTGATTATGCAGCGGAAGTTAAACAGCAAACGGGAATAGATATTTTTGAAGACAGTGAAGATACGATCAAAGCGAAATTAGCAGAACTGCATGTGAAGTATGACGGCACGAACCGAGAGAGACTGATCGACACGCTATGGAAGTATTGTCGTAAGAATATTTCAGGCCCGGCATTTTTGATTAATCATCCGCTGCTGGTTGCTCCGCTTGCAAAAGCAAATGAAGATGGCAAAACTGCACAGATTTTCCAACCAATTTTAGCGGGAAGTGAAATAGGAAAAGGTTATTCGGAATTAAATGACCCAATTGATCAAAGAAAACGATTTGAAATACAACAGGAATTAATTAAAGGCGGAGACGAAGAGGCGATGATGGCGGATTATGACTTTGTGGAAATGCTTGAGCATGGCATGCCACCGACATGCGGGTTTGGATTTGGAGAACGTTTCTTTGCTTTTCTGTGTGATAAGCCGATTCGTGAAGTCCAGATGTTTCCGCTAGTGAAGCCCAAAAAATAACTAGTTTGTGGTTAAAGACATCATAGGCAGTTAACTATAGACAGTATATCTATTATGTGGTATAATAGTATAGAATAGGCTTCATTTCGATAGCCTTGTGATCAACACTGGGGGAATGTATGTCATCAGTAGTAAGTTCGTCTTCTTTGTTCAACTCCCTGTACGGAGGTGTCAAGCCCGGCAATACGGCCGTGCTCATGGTCATGGTTTCAACAATGAATGCTCTGGAAGAGCAGATCTGCTCTCTCTTGGAAAGCAAAGAATTGCGCTCTCGGAGTAATAAGGTGTACCTGAACTCTGAAGTGGCGGGAGAAATTCGAAAAGCTCTCGATACTTTGTTTGAATCCCGTGGGGTTCCGGATATCCGCACGGATAGTTCGAGTTTCGCTAACATCACCGCAAGCCAAGACTTGCGGTGGCTGACGATCTCCTGGTGCATGCATCTCTCTGCCCTGAAAATGGTCGCTAATTACGATCCGGGAAATGAGTGCATCATTGCTTTTCGAGGCCGGCTGAGCAAAATCAAATAGTTTGCCAAACGAAAAGCCAAAGGCCCCGCGTTGCGGGGCCTTTCTGTTTGCATTTACTATGGAAAAGCGTAGGATTTTGAATTGAATCATCAAGCGGTCGCCTGATGAACAATTCCATCAAGGAATAGCAATATGACACTCTTTACTGAGATTGACCTGGCTGCTGTGGTTGTTGTCGCTACGTTTGACGTCCTTGCAGTAAGTAAGGAAGGAAACGAAAGTGTCAACGTTCCTCTTCCATTCCACCAGGGTGATACGGAAGTAGGCATATCAGCTATTCTGGGTGTAGGCAAAGTTTCCTACAACATTACGGGCAAGCTTCCCGATGTTGAGGAAGTCGTGCAAAGCCTTTGGGCAAGTGTTCCCGACGAGGCTAAGAGCGAAGATATACGTTACGCTCTTTTACGACTTGATCCGTTGAACTCTTACAACAGTCAAGACATGGTGTTTCCATACTTACTTGATGCACCACTTAAGCTTTCTTTCAGAAAAATGCAAGTGTGCCTCACGGCTCCAAAAGCACCAGAAGAAGAGGGTGAAGCCTGCTCCATAGAAGTCATTGTTTCTAAGTCTGAGCTGTCCCATCCTTCTGTTGCAGTAGTTCTGAAGTACGCATTTCAAATGATTCAAGCACTTGAAGTACCTGTGTCTACTCAAATGCCAAGATCTCAAATTGGCTTTGAAGACATGGATGATGACATCCCGTTCTGAATGTAGGCCGCCCGGCAGGGCGGCCTTTATATTATTAATGACTTTTTACGGATATCCACAGCTATTTTCTAGGAGTATAGAAGTTAAGTGGAGTATAATGGATGCCAGTGGAGAATTGTGGGGGATTCTTCACTTTACGGAAATTCATGTTAATCGGCCAATTCACACACGACATAGATCCAAAGAAAAGACTTACGCTTCCTTCAAAGTGGCGTAGTGATCTTGGAAAGAAAGTAGTGGTGACAACAGGCTTGGATACTTCGCTCTTTGTGTACCCGCTTAAAGAATGGGAAAAGATTGCAGAGAAGCTTTCCGAAATGAGTTTTGGAAACGCAGACTCTCGGCACTTCAATCGCTTCTTGCTTACCAATGCGTTTGAAACTGATGTTGATGCACAAGGGAGAATTCTCATCCCTGATGTGCTAAAAGATTTCGCGCATTTAGAAGGTAAGATAGTGCTCGCTGGCGTTCATTCGCGTGTGGAAGTATGGAATGAAGAAGAATGGAAACGTTATCAGGCGCGCACTATGAAAGAAGCTGATGCTCTTGCGGGCAAACTTAGCGATTTGGGTATCCTTTAATATGCATATTCCTGTACTTTTACACGAAGTCCTAGAAGGACTTGCTCTAAAAAAAGGCGGCATCTACGTTGATTGCACAGTCAACCGCGCAGGTCACGCCATAGAGATTGCAAAACATATTGGCCGAGATGGGACGCTTGTTATCTTTGACCTCGATAGCGACGCCCTACATGAGGCCACAGAAAAACTTTCGCATCTGGCAGATGCTCCTACCGTTATTCCAATCCTAGGAAATTTTAGAACGGTTAGACATGTTCTTAAGGAGCATCAATTAGGGAAAGTGGATGGATTGCTTGCCGACCTGGGGCTTTCCTCCCAAGAACTCGATTCTGCCGCAAGGGGATTTTCATTCCGATTCGATGAGCCGCTTCTCATGACATTTCAAAAAGAAGTCACGGAAGAGTCACTCACCGCAAAGGATATTGTGAATACCTGGGCCGAAGAAACAATTGCCGATATTTTGTACGGATTTGCAGACGAAACGTATTCGCGTCGTATTGCAAGGGCAATTGTACAAGGAAGGCAGAGAAAACCGATCACTACCACGTTTGAACTGGTAAAGATTATCGAAGAAGCAGTTCCGTTTTTCTACCGAAGAGGAAAGACTCACTATGCCACCAAAACATTTCAGGCGCTTCGCATGGCGACCAATGATGAATTAGGAGCGGTGACAGAACTGATCCAGTCATTGCCAGAGATTTTGAAAGAAGGGGCACATGCTTGTGTAATCACCTTTCATTCGACAGAAGACCGAACCGTAAAACATCTCATGAGAGATACAGAAGGACTAAAACTTATTACTAAAAAAGCAATTCTCCCGACAAGGGAAGAGTGCATCAATAATCCACGAGCACGCAGCGCTCAATTAAGAATCGCAGAAGCACTATGACGCACAGAATTTCTTTCCTAGAACAAAAAACAGTACACGGACTTTTTTCATTATTTTGCATGTTATGCATTGTGTACTGTGTCATTCTTGTTGCCATTGTGTTTTCTGTAATTCAAAGAAAAGAGAATGCACTTGCTTCTACGACACTCACTAATCGCCTAATGGAAGTAGAAAATCATTATGCAGATACACTCGCTACATTAGACGACAGCACTTTGGCATCACTAGGATTCCATAAATTTGACGGTACGACATTTGCTGTGCGAAAGGATCCTATTGCAACCTACGCGCTCTTGTATGCTCGCTAGTGCAAAAGTTGCTACCATAGATAAAAAAGCCGAAAGACAAGAATTAGTGGCTCGTATTTCTGTGTATCGCATTCATGTGATCGGGCTACTGGTCTGTTTTCTTTTCTTGGTACTTGTAGGCCGGGTCATGTATCTTGAAACTGCTAAGCATGAGTACTATTCTACTATTGCGATGAAGCAGTATGTGCAAACAGCTTCTGATTCTTTTGATAGAGGTACCGTATACTTTTCTAATCATAAAGGCGACCTCGTGCCTGCGGCACAACTTCGTACACTGTATTTGATAGCGCTCGATACCAACAAACTGGTGGACGCAACAGGAACATATGCCATGCTTAGCAAATTTGTGCCGATTGATGAAGCCTCTTTTTTTGAGAAAGCTGCGAAAGTAAATGATCCGTATGAAAAGATTGCAGATGATATTCCAGAAGAAACGATATTGCTTCTGCAGAAAGAAGATTTGAAAGGAGTGGTATATACAAAAAAGAACTATAGAGGATATCCGCAAGGTGAGGTAGGAGCCAAAGTATTGGGATTTGTGGGATTTAATAATGCTATACGCCAAGGGCAATATGGTATCGAACGATATTATGATGATGTGCTTTCTCGGTCTGATCAGAATACCAAGACCAACTTCTTTGCAGAACTATTTGCAGATATACAGGATACGACTACGTCTAATGCAAAAAAGACAGAGGGCAATATTGTGCTAACGATTGATGTGGAGGCAGAACGATTCCTTCATCAGACATTAGTTGAGACCAAGAAAGAATGGCAATCAGAAACAGTGGGCGGAATAATTATGGATCCTAAAACAGGTAAGATTATTGCACTTGATGCGCTTCCAACCTATGATCCAAATAATTATAAAGATGCCACGACTTCTTCTTTTTCTAACCCGATGATTTCTGGCGTGTACGAAATGGGAAGTATTATCAAACCACTTACTATGGCAGCAGCACTTGATGCAGGAGCAGTAAAAGAGGATACAAAATATGATGATAAAGGAGTTGTAGAGTTAAATGGCTACAAAGTAAGAAACTTCGACAGTAAAGCTCGCGGCGTAATTCCGATTCATACTATCTTAGATCAGTCTTTAAATGTGGGTATAGTTTTTTTGGTACAGCAATTAGGTGCTCCACTATTTCAAAAATATTTTAAACAGTTTGGTTTTGGACAGGAAACAGGTATTGACCTTCCAAATGAAGCAAAGGGGCTTACAAAAAATTTGGATAGTTCTGTCTTTGTGGATAGTGCTACTTCTGGGTTTGGGCAAGGTATTGCTATTACGCCAATACAAACGATTCGCGCGCTTGCTACTTTGGGAAACGGAGGGATACTGGTGAATCCTCATGTCGCAGATAAAATTCTTTTTGAAGATGGGACTACGAAAACAATTGTGCCAGACGATGGTACACCAGTGTTTACAAAAAATACCAGTGAGACCATCACGCGCATGCTCGTGCACGTGGTGGACACCGCGCTTAAAAACGGCGCGTATAAAATGGATCATTATTCTATCGCTGCCAAGACCGGCACCGCGCAAATGGTGAAGCCGGGAGGGGGTTACTATGAAGATAGATACCTCCACTCTTTCTTTGGATATGTGCCAGCGTATGATCCAAAATTTATTATTTTCCTTTTTCATACTTATCCGAAAGGGGCCCAGTATGCCAGTGCGACACTGACGGATCCGTTTTTTAAATTGGTTAAGTTTCTCCTTGCATACTACGAAGTCCCTCCTGACCGCTAAAAGGTAAAAATATTCCATCTACTTTGTCGCTACGGAACTTTTCTCAGTCAACGTAGTTCTGTCTACGTCTTCTTTAAAAAGTTCCTAAGCTTCGCGTAGCTGAAACATTTTTACCTTTTAGTATGACAGAGATGTGTTAGTATAGTTTTATTATGAATAACCCCCACTCAAAAAAGATACAAGCTAAAGAGTACAAGCCGAAGGTTACCTCCAATACATCCTGGGGTTCTGTTGCTACATGGTACGATTCACATTTGAAAGACGATAGTACCTATCATGCAAAGGTGATCCTTCCCTCCCTTCTTCGCTTGCTTGGTGATGTGCAAGGCAAGCATATTCTTGATCTTGCCTGCGGCCAGGGGTATTTTGCAAAAGCATTTAAAGAAAAGAAAGCACATGTGATAGGAGTGGATATTAGTAAAGAGTTAATTGCTCTAGCAGAAAAGGAACAAGAAAAAAGTGGCATTCACGCTTCACAAAAAGTAATGTATTTTGCTACACCATCACACGACTTATACATGGTAAAAGATAAAAGTCAGGATTTGGTTGTATGTGTGCTTGCGCTTCAGAATATAGAAAATATACATGCCACGATACAAGAAGTGACACGGACGCTTAAGCAAGGAGGAAAGTTTATATTTGTGATCAATCATCCGGCATTTCGCATTCCGAAAGAAAGCGGATGGGGATATGACGAACAAGAGCATAAGCAATACCGCCGTATCGACGCGTATCTTTCTGAATCGAAAGTAAAAATGGATATGACTCCCGGATCAACCCATGACAAGAAATTTACTATATCTTTCCATCGGCCGCTTCAGTACTGGTTTAAAATTCTGGGAAAGAATGGATTTGCGGTTACCCGCATGGAAGAATGGGAGTCCCATAAGGAAAGCGAAAAGGGTCCGCGCCAGGCAGCAGAAAACAAAGCTCGCAAGGAAATTCCACTCTTTTTGATGGTGGAAGCTATTTTTTTTGTAAAAATAAAAGAGCAGATCAAGTGACCGCTCTTCGAGCTATTCTTCAATGCAGTTTGCATGTATTCCTACATGTCGCCTAACTTCACGACCACCGTGCCGATTTGAAGTGTGATAGTGCCCCTTTCCAAGCCGAACTTGAAAACATAGTTGCCCAAGTAGGAATAGATGTTCGGCAGATCTTTCTTGAGTTTCCTCATGCTGACCATGACCACACAACCTTCGGCGTTGATCGGTCCATCATTGATGTAGAACAGAACATTTTTTTCATCAACGATAAGAATTTGGTGGAAGAAATACGTTTGGTTTGTCACCACGCCATGTGCAAAGGCTTGGTTTACCATGATGCGAATGTTTGGTCCAAGTATGTTTGCTAGAATTTCGGGAGATGGAATCTCGACATCGAACCTTTTGTTGAGTGCGAAATAACTGGCAAGTTCACTAATAGGTCGGTTCATGATTGTCCTCTTGTGGAGTTATATACATCCCGATATAAAATACCTCGGGTCCAGGTAAAACACTATCATATTGGTTTTATTTTCGCTAACGTGTCGTATGCTATACTTTAAAAATCTATGAAAATGTCAAAATCTTCAATTAATAATCTTTTTATTGGCTTAGGATTTATAATTCTTGCTTTGCTTGCGTATTATGCATTTGCCACGAAGACTAGTACTACTACAGCAGTGGTCCCCGTAGAAGTATCACTTGATGATCATGTTCGCGGAGCGACAAATGCGAAGGTTACTTTGCTAGAATTTGGCGATCTTCAGTGCCCTGCATGTGGGGCATATGAACCGCTTGTACGTGCGGTGATGGCACAGCATACTACTGATACTAGGCTTGTGTTCCGTCATTTTCCACTTACCAACATTCATCAGAATGCTTTGGCTGCAGCGAAGTACGCAGAAGCAGCAGGTATTCAAGGAAAATTCTGGGAGATGCATGACATCTTGTATGACACGCAGAAAGATTGGTCTGGGTCTATGACACCAACAGTGTTATTTGAAGGATATGCCAAGAAACTTGGACTTGATGTTGCAAAACTATCGGTAGACGCACAAGGTAAATCAGTTGAAGATAAAATCCTCGCACAATATAAAGAAGGCACACGGCTTGGTGTACAAGGTACTCCTACATTCTTTATTAATGGCGTGAAGATAGATAATCCTCAGTCACTTGATACATTCAATAAAGTTTTAAACGACGCAGCGAAGAAGTAATATGATAAAAGAATTTTTCATAAAACAAGCGGTTAAACATGGCACAAAAAATCTTCCAAAAGACCAGGCAGAAATGCTGCAAGGGATGGTAGAAAAGAATCCAGAGTTATTTGCGAAAATTGCAAAGGAGATCGAAGCATTGAAAAAAGCTGGAAAGCCGGAGATGTATGCGGCGTTAGATGTGATGAAAAAGTATCAGAAGGAGTTACAGGGTCTCGCACAGAACTAGCAAAATTACTTCATCTGCTTTGTTAGAAAAAGTTTTTACTCCTGCAATGTACTAGTATGTACATCTTAGTCGTAAAAAATTTTTCTGTCTCGCATCTAAAGCAATTTTCCAAGTTCGTAACTAATAGATTTTGTATGAAATAAAAAATGCCGCGCGATGCGCGGCTAGTTCAGGTATTTTTCCTGATTTGTATCCTCAGCAGCAGTGATCTTGTTTGGAATCTTGTAATCAAGATGACGTTCTCCACACTGGGGATGAAGGTACCCGATGACAGAGACCCACATACTTGCCGCTACTTCCTTGTTTTGCTCTCTGAATTTTAACCAGCATGCAAGACTAGCGTTTTTGTGGCACGCAAGCATCCAGACACACAGTTGTAGGAAGATGATAATGCTTATGCCTACCGATGCAAAAACATAGATCGACTTCTCTGTTCCAAAAGCCAAACTTAAGAAGTAGCAAATGGAACACATGGCAAGGAACGCAACGCCTACAAGCATTCCGAACGTCGCTGGGTTCGCGAGAATTTTGTTGTACCAAGAAACCCCTTTCAGACCCCAGCATAGCCGCCAGTACGTTCTCTCTTTTTCTCTGGCTGCGGTTCGTATTGCAGCCTGTCGCGATTTGTTAAATCTGGACACGCGCATATGAGTACTCCCTGTAATGTAATTGCAGTATTGCCATTTGATGATCTCCTATCTGTACACTACTATTTTTATGTAGTATGTCAATCGGGCGTGGTTTAAATCACTATTATTTGTTAGTATTAACTCCTAACGTCGTAACTCTTAAAGATCTCACGAAATATGTCACTCTCCATCGGAATCGTAGGCCTCCCAAACGTCGGCAAATCGACGCTTTTTAATGCGCTCACCAAGAAAGGAGTGCCAGCAGAAAATTATCCATTTTGTACGATTGATCCATCAGTGGGTGTGGTTCCTGTGCCTGATGTTCGACTCAAACAGCTTGCGAACCTTTCTGGTTCAAAGAAAATTCTTCCAGCAATCGTGGAATTCGTGGACATCGCAGGACTTGTGAAAGGCGCGGCCGAAGGCCAGGGGCTTGGTAACCAATTCTTGTCACATATTCGTGAGACAGACGCGATAGCCGAAGTGGTGCGTATTTATGAAAACAGTGATTTGATCCATGTGGAAGGAACCGTGGATCCACTTCGAGATATTGAGATCATTAACATGGAACTTATCTTGGCTGATATGCAGACAGTAGAAAAAAGATCTCAGACCATTGGGCGTGATGTGAAGCGAGGTGATAAAGAAGCAATCAAATTACAAGGATGTCTTGATCGACTTAAAATTGCCTTTGATGAAGGACGACTTGCAAACTCAGAAGCATTTGATGAAGAGGAAATAAAACTGGTTCGTGATCTTCATCTGATTACCATGAAGCCATTTTTGTATGTGTTAAATAAACAATCCGGCGGAAAGAATCTCGATGAGATGCATGATGAAAGATACAAGAAGCTAGTGGAATGCTTTAAAGCAAATAAATTTCATTACGTAATCGTGGATGCAAAGATAGAGGACGAGCTAAAAGATTTCGAAGGCGTGGAGAAAGATGAAATGAGAAAAGAATTAGGAGCGCATGACAGCGGGGTGGATGGCCTTATTAAAGCAGGCTACGATCTTCTCGGACTTGATACGTATTTGACTACAGGACCGGAAGAAACTCGCGCGTGGACGATCAAAAAGGGGAGTACGGCGCCAGTTGCAGGGCAAGCGATTCATACTGATTTCAAAGATAAATTTATCCGCGCGGAAGTGGTGGCGTGTGAGGACTTGGTACGCGAGGGAAGTTACGCGCAAGCACAATCAAAAGGTTTGGTGAGAACGGAAGGGAAGGAGTATCTTGTCAAAGATGGAGACGTGATTGAATTCAAAATCTAGGCATAGATTTTGAATTCAATCATCTAAGCCCTCGCCGGCTTTATGCGAGGAGTCGGGTGAATTGAGTTTAATATCTAAAGCAATTTTAACTCTTAAACTATTGCATATAAAATAGCACTTGACAAAGTGCTATTTTATATGCTATGCTATGATTCTCTATTTCATTTATCAGCAGATATGTAGCTTGAAATTCCTCAAGTTCATCACTCTGCTGAGAAGCAGAGGAGTGAGCGATGAGCGAATATAGAGCGCTGTGTGAGCGCCTGGGGAAGTGCATCGTCTGCGGGCAACCGTTTGCAGACTCACACACCAATCAATCGGCGCACCCCGCGCCAATTATCGCGAAAGCGATGAAGGACTACCGCGATGGGCTAGACAGGGGTCGAGAGGACTACGATGGGCACAAACCTATCATGTCCGAAAAAGTGCTCGCGAACATCGACAAGGTGTCGCAGGCGTTCGTCATCGGCTACAGAAAAGCCGTAAAGGAAGAACGTTTGAGGGAAGAAGCACAAGAGTGGAGAGATAGGACATGGGAAGATCAGTATTTCTACTAGGTCTTCCAAGAAGTACAGGCGCTTACGGGCGCCTTTTTTTATTTGTCATATTTTTGCAGATAGTCTTTTCTTCTTCATTTTGTTAGGATAGTTGTGGATCATAAACTTCATCAAAAAGAGGTGAGACAATGAGTGCATTAATGCTTTTGTTGGCGATTGTTCTAACCATCGCCGCGTACTGGGTGATCGTCCCCACAGTCTTTCAGACACACAATCCCTACAGGCCATCGAAACTCACATGGGGTCTGTGGTGCGTCATGGACGTATTGCTGATTTGGAACACCTATGCCCGCGGAGAGTCACTCGACTTTCTGGTGCCGCTGGTTTTTGCAGGCTCGCTAGTGATGTTCGTAATTTCGATTTTTCGTGGCAACACTGACTACACGAAGTACGACGTTGTGGCGGCAATACTTGCAGCGACGGCAATATGTGTGTGGCAACTGGCGAAGGCCCCTTCGGTTGCGTATGTCATGATGCTTTTCGGGTGCGGTCTATCAGCTGTCCCGACTATCAATCAAGCGTGGAGACAGCCAGAACAGATTTATTTTCTGCCATGGGTGTGCTTTGCGATTTCTGTTCCGCCGATTTCGTACGCGGAGTATCTCAAGCAGAATTCTTGGCCAAGCATGTGGACGCACGTTGTGTTCTTTACGGTGCCTGTTGTCGTGCTTATGGCCAAAGGTTTCGGAGTCTATCGGGACCATCGTGAGGAACTCGTAGACATTCTTGGTCTGTGACTTGTACGTCCTCAAGCGGCCTCTTCGGAGGCCGCTTTTTATGTTATGCTACACTTTTTGCATAGGTATATTCCTAACTCTTAACTATTTTTATCATGTACATTATCTACGCGCTTCTTGGCGCTATCGCAGCTTCACTCGGAACTATTTTTGCAAAGGTTGGTCTTAAAGGAGTGGATGCAAATCTTCTCACTGCGCTTCGCGGAATCACGATGGCAATTATTGTCACACTTGCAGCACTTTCATTTGGTAAACTCACGCAAGTTGGCATTTCTTCCATCACCAACAGACAATGGGTTTTTATAATTCTCTCCGGTCTTGGCGGCGCACTTTCCTGGATCTTCTTTTATCATGCCTTGTCTGCTGGCCCGATAGTATCAGTTACAGTAATAGATAAGCTCTCTATTGTATTTACCGCGATTCTTGCTTTTGTAATTCTTTCTGAAAAGATTTCTCTTCAAGCAGGTGTTGGGCTGATTTTAATTTCTTGCGGAACCCTACTTGTCGCATTGCCGTGGGATAAGTTTGTTTCATTATTTAGATAATTGTACTGACATTTGATATGTGAACGTTTTTGTGTGTATTGTTGACATGCTAATTCTTTACCCTTAGTATCATGAATGAGTAGTTCATCAATGCTTGCAAAGGACAATCATGAGACATGAATATATTTCTCCTGAACCCGTGGTTTTGCCAAATGCGGTTGAGTTTGGATTCTGGCTGATCCGCTGTTGTTTTGGTGTTGTGATTGGCGTCTGCATGGTCATGATTCCTGGAAGTAGCCTCTTTCGATACTCCACGGAATCCTTCTACGTGTATTTGTGTGCTGTACTTCTCGTGTTTCCGCTATGGTTGGGACTCGGAAGTATCGCACTCCTACTTTTTGCGTACGGAATGTTTGAACCAGACTTCTCGTGATTGCCCCGTACTGCCAATGAAGCGCGTCTGACGACGCGCTTTTGTTTTGACTTTATATTCACGGAAGAGTAGAGTTTCTCTGAAACCTACCGAGGGTGGGTAAGGAGAAATCCCATGTTTGTCACTAACGCTCTCGCCGTCGGCCTTGCACGGAGTATCGACCGGAGCATTCCGGTTGGTCATTCGATGGGGGAGATCGCGGACGTCTTGACTACCGAGGTTGCCGACATCAAGAAGTATGTTGACCAAAATCTGTGGCTGAACATTCTGCGGGGGACACTTTGGCTTTTAATTTTTCAGAAGGCACCTCTACGGACGGTGCACGGCGTGTGCCATGTGCTGAAGGAGTTTGACCCAAGAGAAGAACTTCCTTTTCAGAAGATCATTGATGCTTGTTGGAGTGAGGACTACACTGAACTCACTTTCATCATCAATAGCAACACCTCAGCCGAAGAATGAAATGTTGTGGTCGGTGCAAAAGTGGATAAGGCGCGTCGCGAGACGCGCCATTTCTTTTTTGTTATAATCTACAAATGTCACTCACTGTAAACGAAATCCGCTCCAAGTTCCTAAACTATATGAAAGAGAAAGGTCACGCAGTAGTTCCTTCTGCGTCACTTGTCCCGGAAAATGATCCGACCACACTCTTCACAGGCTCAGGTATGCAGCCGATGGTTCCATATCTTCTTGGGCAATCTCATCCGCTCGGGAAGCGCATTGCAGACTCACAGAAATCATTTCGTTCACAAGATATCGAAGAAGTAGGGGACAACCGTCATACTACTTTTTTTGAAATGCTCGGTAACTGGTCATTTGGAGATTATTTTAAGGAAGACCAGATTACTTGGATGTGGAATTTTTTGATAGATGAACTCGGTCTCGATCCTAAGCATTTTTATGTGACTTGTTTTGCTGGTAATGATTCACTTGGTATTCCGCGAGATACTTTCTCTGCAGAACTCTGGCAGAAGCTTTTCAGTGAAAAGGGAATTGATGCAAAAATATCCGAAACTCCTGAGTCTGGCATGAAGGAAGGCGAAAAGATTTTCTATTATTCAGAAAAGAAAAATTGGTGGTCAAGGTCGGGTGTGCCAAATAATATGCCCGAAGGGGAACCGGGCGGACCAGATTCTGAAATGTTTTATGATTTTGATCCAAACGGAGAAAAGAAAATCCACGAGAGTTCGAAATGGAGTCACGAACCATGCCATGTGAACTGCGATTGCGGGCGCTTTTTGGAAATCGGAAACAATGTGTTTATGCAGTATAAGAAAACCGCAAATGGATTTGAAGAACTTCCTCAGATGAATGTGGATCATGGTTCAGGACTTGAACGGTATGCTGCAGCACTTCGAAATGATCCGGATATTTTTAATGTCGATGTGTTTGATGTTCCAAATAAAATTCTGGAGGAATTTTCAAAGAAGAAATATGGACAGGACGACGTAACAACATATGCGATGCGTGTCGTATTGGACCATATTCGCTCTGCGACATTTTTGATTAGTGATGGAGTTTTGCCTGGGAATAAAGATCAGATGTATTTCGTTCGTCGTTTGATTCGTCGAGCGGTGCGATTTGCTCGTAACTTAGATGTGCTTGATAACTTTACGAAGATTGTTGCAGAAGCTTTTATTGCAACATATAAAGATGAATATGAGAATTTAAAGGACAAGAGAGATTTAATTCTTTCAGAGCTTGATAAAGAAGAAACGAAATTTAGAAAAACTCTTGAAAATGGAATTAAAGAGTTTGAGAAAATTGCAGATAAAAATATTTCTGGAGTTGATGCTTTTAATCTTCTTCAGTCATTTGGATTTCCAATCGAATTAACAGAGGAATTGGCAAAGGAAAGAAACATAACGGTAGATCGGATGTCCTTTGATGAAGAAAAGAAAAAACATTCAGAGAGTTCCCGTACAGCATCAGAAGGCAAATTCAAAGGAGGACTCGGAGGAGATAGTGAAATGGAAGTAAAGTATCATACGACGACACATATGCTTCACCAGGCGCTTCGTGAAGTGTTAGGTGAGAGTGTGGAACAGAAAGGATCAAATATTACGCCTGAACGATTACGCTTTGATTTTGCATTTGAAAGAAAAGTAACCGATGAAGAAAAGAAACAGGTGGAAGATATTATCAATACTCGCATCAAAGAAGCACTACCTGTAATTCGTGAAGAAATGAGTATGGAAGAAGCTCGCGCACGCGGAGCCATTGGGCTTTTCGGAGATAAGTATGGAGATGTGGTGAGCATCTATCGAATCGGAGAAGGAAAAAAGCGCGGAGACGCAAATCTTTTCTCTATGGAATTTTGTGGCGGACCTCATGTAAACAACACAAGTGAATTGGGAGTATTTAAAATTTCAAAAGAGGAAGCAGTATCACAAGGAGTCAGAAGGATAAAAGCTGTACTTGAATAAAAAGGGTGGCGGGTGTAGTCTTGCAGTAACTCAACTTGCTCTTTAGAAAGGGGCATCATGAAATTTGCAGAGTATGATCCTGGTTTTCAACACCTTCTGTTCACTTCGGAATCTGATGCGGTTTGTCAAAGCATTCTCAGTGATCCTAAAGAGTTCATTATGGTTCTCCTTTCCACGTTGGAACTCTTTCATCTTGTGAGTACGGCGATGAATTTGCCGGAAAATCAGCAAAGCATGGGGAATGACTTGGATTGGAAACGAATCAAAGTGGAATGGTTTGGTTTGTATAGGGAGATTGCACAGACAATGCAGCTTCTCACTCTTCCGCGACCGACAAGTCATGAAGAGAAAGTACGTCTTGCGAAAGCGTATACCATGCTTTTGGCGCGATACGATACATTATTTGAAAATGATCTTGTATTGCAAGAACTCACATCCGTTTCAGTGGGGGACTACCTTGCATGTGACTAAATGAAAGTGAGGAGAGGTGACCATCGCAGTGGTTGCCTCTTTTTCTTTTCTATTAACTAGTCTCTTAAATATAGTAGAGATATACTGTGTGCATGCCTTCGCATTACGCACTCCTTTCTTTTTCAGACAATCTCCTTGTCGTCTCCTACGTAAGCGATAATGAGATGATGCTTCGTTACGAGCACCCATACGGCCATCGTTATTTAGAATCCCAAGCACTCGGCGCTTCAGCGCTTTCGTCTATCGATAATGCCCTTGTATCACTCTTTGAACAAGTTTCACTTTATGATCGTATACCTACGACTATCCATATCGAAACATCGCGCAACAGAGAATGGCTAAAGAATGTTATTGAGTCGCGTTCTTATACACAGTTCTTCACCTTTGGTAAACCGTTCTGTGTTACACTTTTAGATACAGGAAGCTCTCCATCATATGCAAGACATTCGCAAACCTTACAGTCGTTCAAGATCTAATCGCGTACTGGACGCGAGAGTGGTTGCTTTTGAAAAAAATGAGTATAAAGATGAGGACATAGAGGAACAAAGAAGCCAAAGACGAGAAGGAGACACACAAGAAGTGCGCATGCCGTGGCATGTTCGCAGTACTCCAGGAGATATTTCTATTTATCCTAGAAAAGATGCATACATGCGGCCACCGCGAAGGCAGAGATCTAAAGAGATGATGTTTCTCGGGCTGCTTTTTATCGGAGTAATTGCTTTTGTATACCTTTACACGTATGTATTTAATAGCGCAGTAGTGACTATCACTCCAAAATACGCAGACACGCAAGTAAATAAAACTGTGCATTTCGTAGCTGAAGGTATGCCAAAGGGAGATAATGTAGCATTTGTACTTGCTACTTCCACGCTTGAAAAATCAAAAGAACTTCCGAAGAGTGAGGCCAAAAAAGTAGAAACAAAAGCAGAAGGTAAAATTATTGTATACAATAATTTCGATGCGACACCACAGCGATTACTCAAGAACACTCGATTTGAATCAGCAGCAGGGAAAATATATCGCATCAACACATCCATCACAGTGCCAGGGAAAGTTGGCGATACTCCCGGAAGCATCGAAGTGACAGTGTACGCTGATAGTTACGGAGAAGACTACAACTCTTCCCCAACTGATTTTATTATTCCAGGATTTAAGGGTACTCCTCGTGAAAAAGGATTCTTTGCTCGATCTAAAGGTCCGATTTCTGGCGGGGCTTCTGGCAATAAGAAATTAGTATCTGCAAGTGACCTGGCATCAGTAAAAGATGAATTTGCACTTTCTCTCACACAAGATTTGAAGAATGAAATGAAGAAGATGACAAAAGCCGGATATATTTCTCTGCCGAAAGATATACAAGTAACGTTTGCAGATAATGAAAGAGATATTTTAGCGGGTGTTACGTCATTGTATAAAGTAACAGCAACAGGATACCTTGTCTTTGCAGCAGAAGAAGATGTAGCACGTGCTATTGCAAAAGGAAGGTCACAATATAACAATGAGCCACTACGACTTGATCACCAGGAGAATCTCTCGTTTGCGCTAAAAGACGGCACAGATATTTCAAAAGACTCTGAATTTGATGTGTTCTTTGACGGCACTCCGCGCATCGTATGGAAAGTCGATGAAAATCAATTGCGCCAAGTTCTCTCAGGCAAGGATAAGAATGAGTTTGTTGACGTACTTCATAGTTTTTCTTCTATTGAAAAAGCAGAACGAAACATCTCACCTGCGTGGTCTTCACATTTTCCAGACTCAATGAATAAAATTGAAATAGTAGAAAAGCTTCCCGCAGTCCCTGTGCTTTCTAAATAAGGCCTTTTCCTGTATACTCATTTGACCTATGGAAGAAATTCAAACAGTAGAAGGACGAGTAAGCGAAGCGCTCCCAGCGACTTTGTTTCGTGTTAAAGGCAGCGACGGCAAGGAGTATCTTTCCTATCTCGGTGGTCGCATGAGAGTGAACAAAATCAAAGTACTCGTTGGGGACAAAGTGCTCCTACAACTCGATGAATACGGAGGAAAGTCTAGAATCATTAAGAGACTCTAAATCTGACCTTAGGGTCAGATTTGCTTTTGTTTTAGGGATATTGTATACTACCAGGACATTTTTCAAATGAAAGTAAGATCATCAGTAAAGAAAATTTGTTCGAAATGCCAAATGGTGAAGCGCCGCAATGTGCTTCGCGTAATTTGTACTGATCCTAAGCATAAACAAGCTCAGGGCTAAATTTTAATTCTAATAATCGGTCACTCCAAACAACATTACTATGCGTATCTCCGGTATTAATCTCCCAGAAAATAAACGTCTCGAAATCGCTCTCACAGCGGTATATGGAGTTGGACGTGTTCGTGCTCGCAAGATTTGCGATACGGTCGGTGTAGACTACGGAACTAAAACTCCGACACTTACTCCAGATCAGGAAAACGCTATCCGTCGCGAAATCGAACAGTTTAAAACAGAAGGAGACTTGCGTCGTGAAATTCAGCAAAACATCAAGCGTTTGAAAGATATCAAAGCATACCGAGGTATTCGTCACATACGCCATCTTCCAGCTCGTGGACAGCGTACTAAGACAAATAGCCGTACCGTTCGTGGAAACGTTCGTCGTACTATGGGTAGTGGACGCCGTAAGACTGAAAAGACATAAAATATAATACTATGGGAAAGAAAAGAATCGTAAAAAAGAATAGTTCAGGTGTTGATGGCGCACTTAAGGCTCGCTCTCTTGCAAAGGGGATGAAGCGTAAAGTACTTGAAGGTACTCTTTATGTAGAAAGTACTTACAATAACACTCGTCTCTCGCTTGCAGATAAGCAGGGGAATGTTTTGGCATGGTCTTCATCTGGTGCTCTTGGATTTAAGGGTGCAAAGAAAGGAACTCCATTTGCTGCGGCAAAAATCGGTGAACTTATTGGAGAAAAAGCGGAACAAGCTGGGATTAAAACAGTAAATGTAATTGTAAAAGGTGTAGGATCAGGACGTGAGTCTGCAATTCGATCACTTGGAGCATTTAATATCGACATTACTTCTATTGAGGACCGTACTCCGGTGCCACACAATGGTCCAAAGCCTCGTAAGCCTCGCCACGTATAATAATATAAAACTATGAGTAGAATTACCTGTAAAACATGTCGTCGTCTAGGAGAGTCCATTTGTGGGCGTGAGAAGTGTGCGTATAAAAAGCGTCCATATGCGCCAGGACGACTTGATAGCGAACGAAAGCACCGATCACAAATGTCAGAATTTGGTGAGCAGCTTCGTGCAAAGCAGAAGATGCGACACACCTATGGGCTTTCAGAGAAGCAATTTTCAAAGTATGTAAAGATTGCTATGCAGTCTCATGGTAAGGATGCTGCTACTCCTGAACTTTCACTCTATCGTCTTTTGGAAGCTAGATTGGATAACGTAGTGTTCCGTACTGGCCTTGCGACATCTCGAGCTCTAGCTCGTCAGATGGTGTCTCATGGACATATTCTTATTAATAATCGCCGTAATACTGTGGCTTCGACTACTGTTAAGAATGGTGATGTCATCGCTATCCGTGAGGGTAGTAAGTCATCAAAGCTTTTCGTAGATGCAGCAGAGACACTTGGTAAGGTTACTTCACCAGTGTGGATGACGCTTGATCCAAAGACAACATCAGCTACTGTAACAGGGGCTCCACGTGAGATCGAAGCTGTGTTTGATTACCAGAAGGTGCTTGAGTACTACAGCCGTTAATACTCTACGGAAAATGCGAGAGTATACGCCAAACAAGCGTATCCTTGCAAGTTTTCCATTTTTTTGGTAGAATTATAAAACTTTTATAAAGTGCAGATAGGTATAACGAGAAACCAATAAACACGCCTTTTTAGTATGTCTTCATATAATATCATTTTGCCATCTAAGCCAAGAATCGTTAAAGAGGAAGGATTCCACGGAGTCTATGAAATAGACGGTCTTTACCCAGGGTATGGCCATACGCTTGGGAACTCACTTCGCCGTATTATCCTCTCATCTATTCCTGGAGCTGCGATTACAGCTCTCTCAATTGATGGAGTTAAGCATGAATTTTCAACTATCGACGGAGTAAAGGAAGATGTGATTGCAATTATCCTTAACCTGAAGAAAACTCGTTTCAAATTGCATGGCGATGAACCAGGGACAGCCACACTACGCATCAAAGGAGCAAAGACAGTAACTGCAAAAGATATTATTCTTCCATCTCAGCTTGAGATCATGAATCCTGAGCAGCATATCTGCGAAGTGACCGATAAGAACGTTGATCTCGCGATCGAGCTTACTATTGAAAAAGGTTTAGGCTATGTTCCTAAGGAAGAACTTCAAAAGGAGAAGTCAGAAATCGGAGCAATCGTTTTAGATGCTTCGTTTACACCTATTCGTCGCGCAAGTTACGAAGTGGACAACATGCGTGTTGGTGATCGTACAGACCATAACCGTCTTCGTGTTTCTATCGAAACAGATGGGACCATCACTCCTCGTGAAGCGCTTGAACATTCAATCCACACAATGATCACACAGCTACAAGCGGTAGTTGGATTCCGTGAACAGCACGAAGAGACACTTGTGTCTAAGGTTGAAGAAAAGAAAGATGTTGAACTTAACACTGATGATACAGACGCGACTAAGACAAAAGTAGAAGATTTGGGTCTTTCTACTCGTACAGAAAACGCGCTTGTTGCTGGAAGCATTAAGACCGCCGGTGGACTTACTCGAAAGAGCGAGGATGATCTTCTTTCTCTTGATGGTCTAGGAGAGAAAGGTATTTCAGAAATCAAGCGAGCGCTATCAAATCTTGGGCTTTCATTAAAATAAATAATTGTAGTATAGTTGTAACGTTATGTTGAACAAGTCATTCAGAAAATTCGGAAGAGAGAAGAACGAGCGCAAGGCGTTTATTCGTAGCCTTTTAATCAACCTCATTCGTCATGGACGCATCGAGACAACTGAAACACGCGCAAAGGAGATCAGACCAATTGTGGAGAAGCTTGTTACGCTTGCAAAAGTTGACTCAGTTGCTCGTCGAAGACTTGTGGCATCTCGCCTCATCAACCAAGATGATGAGACTAAGAAGCTTTTTGCAGAATATGCACCAAAGTATAAAGATGTTGCTGGTGGGTACACTCGTATCATCAAGCTTCCTCGTCGCATTGCAGACGGTGCTACAAAAGCTATTATTGAATTTGTTTAAAGATATGATACACACAATCGATGCCACAGGACAATCACTAGGAAGACTTGCAAGTAATGTTGCGGCGCTTTTGAATGCGAAGGATAATGTAAACTTTGCGAAGAACCGTGTGAGTGAAGTGACAGTGAAGGTGGTGAATGCTTCTAAAGTCCGTGTTACAGGGAACAAGATGAATGAACTTCTTCACAAGTCATACTCTGGATATCCAGGAGGTCTTAAAGAGCTTACACTTACAAACGTAGTAGCACACAAAGGCTATAGCGAAGTAATTCGTCATGCAGTGAGTGGAATGCTTCCTAAGAACAAGCTTCAGACACTTCGTATGAAGAATCTAGAAGTAACAGAATAATTTATATATGAGTACAGAAACAAAAAATCGTTATATTGAAGCAGTAGGTCGTCGTAAGACCGCTATTGCACGTGTGCGCATTACAGAAGGATCAAAAGCATCTTTTACTATCAATGAAAAAGAAGTGAATGACTACTTCCCAACTGCAGAACTTCGTAACATCGTTCGTGATGCTATGGTTAAATCTGGTTTCCAGGAGAAATTCGTAGTGACAGTTAAAGTCTTAGGAGGAGGCATTCATGCGCAAGCAGAAGCTATCCGTCACGGACTTGCTCGTACATTAGTAGAGCGCGATGAAGAAGTTAAAAATACTTTGAAGAAACTTGGATTTTTGAAACGTGACTCACGTCAGGTGGAAAGAAAGAAGTTCGGACTTAAGAAAGCTCGTAAGGCTCCAACTTGGTCAAAGCGTTAATTTTAAAACAAAAAACCTGTCTCACGACAGGTTTTTTGTTTTCTTACTACAGCGTATACTGTACATAATATCAATCTTGCGAAGGGGATTTGATCATGCACCTTATACTTGCTTTTTTGTTTCCGGTCTCGCTCTTGTTGCTGGCACTGATAGAACTATTCATTGGCTGGCCAGCAGTGAAGACTTGGAGGTTCTGTCTGATGTACGCCTTGGTCTATTTTGCTGTTGCGGCATTGTTTGGTCTTTGGTGGCCAACAAGCTACACCTATGGATTCCCAGTACTTCTTTTCACTGTTTTTATTTCCATCATGAGCGCCTGGTATTTAGAGCGCCGCTTGTGGAGGAGATAGGACAGTAACCGCCCCATGGGCGGTTGACTTTTTTTCATAAATAATTTATATACATATAGTTAGTGATATTTGAAAATATGAAGGAAGAAAAGGTACATACAAATGAAGAGAAAAAACAGGTGAAAAATCATGTAGAAAATGATATAATTACTGATATGCCGAATGAAGAGAAAATAACAGAAAATGTAGATATTCCGGAAACAGATGATGTAGAATTTGAAGAAGTAAACGAAGAAGGTGAGGTGGATGCCAGAGACACGATTAAGAAACTGCGGGCAAAAATCAAAACCTTAGAAAAAGAAAAACAGGAAAATATGAATGGTTGGCAGCGGGCACAAGCTGACTATGCCAATCTTAAAAAGGAAACTGAAGTGCGACGTGTGGAAGATATCAAGTTTGCAAACAAAAAGCTTGTTCTCGAACTTCTCCCAGTCTTAGATGCCTATGATATGGCACGAGGTAACGAAGAAGCATGGAATAAAGTAGATCAAAATTGGAGAATGGGTATCGAATATATCTTCAATCAATTAACAGGAATATTTGAGAAGGAAGGGATTATCCAGTTTGGAAAAGTTGGAGAAAAGTTTAATCCAAATCTTCATGAATCAGTGGAAATTATAAAAACTGAGGAAAAAGAAAAAGATGATGTCTTGGCTCAAGTGCTTCAGAAAGGATATAAAATTGGAGAAGTTATTTTGCGTCCAGCTCGTGTAAAAGTATTCCATATTTAATTAGTAAGATTACAAGTTTATTTAACGTCAAAATAATGTATGTCAAAAATCATTGGTATTGATCTTGGAACAACAAACTCTGCGGTTGCTATCATCGAAGGTGGTCAGCCAAAGATTATTGAAAATATTGAAGGAAATCGCACGACTCCGTCGGTACTTTCTGTGAACAAAAATGGAGAACGCGCAGTAGGACAAATTGCGAAGCGTCAGGCGGTAACGAATCCGGAAAACACTATTTACGGTGTGAAGCGATTCATGGGGCACTCTTTTTCTGATAAGGAAGTGCAGAGTGACATCCCACGCGTCGCATATAAAATAAAAGAAGGACCAAATGGAAGCGTGCTCATCACGCTTGGAGGTAAAGATAATCGTCCAGAAGAAATTTCTGCGATGATTTTACAGAAGATCAAATCAGATGTAGAAGCTAAGCTCGGGGAAACTATCACTGAAGCAGTAATCACTGTTCCTGCGTACTTTAACGATACACAACGTCAAGCAACAGTGGATGCTGGTAAAATCGCAGGATTAAATGTACTTCGTATTATTCCAGAACCGACAGCTGCCGCACTTGCGTATGGATTTAACAGTACGAAAAATGAAAAGATTGCAGTGTATGACTTCGGAGGAGGAACATTTGATATTTCTATTCTTGAAGTAGGGGATGGCGTAGTGGAAGTAAAGTCAGTAGATGGTGACTCACATCTTGGAGGCCGTGATATCGATCAGAAATTCGTACAGTATCTCGCTGAGGAATTTAAAAAGGATCAGGGTATTGATGTATCAAAGGATCCACTTGCGCTTCAGCGTCTTGATGAAGCAGCAGAAAAAGCAAAGCATGAGCTTTCTACTCAAGTAGAGACAGAAATCAATCTTCCGTTTATCACTTCTGGTGCTGACGGACCAAAGCACTTAGTAATGAAAGTAACTCGTGGCAAGCTTGAAGAAATTGCAAAAGAATTCGTAGACCGTTCAATCGAGATCACCAAGAGAGCCCTTGAAACGTCTCCATTTAAGAAAGAAGAAATTCACGAGATTATCATGGTTGGAGGTCAAACTCGTATGCCAATGATCGTAGAAGCAGTGAAAGCACTCTTTGGTAAGGAACCTAACCGTTCTATCAACCCAGATGAAGTGGTGGCACTCGGTGCTGCAGTACAGGCTGGTGTCCTTCAAGGAGATGTGAAAGACGTACTTCTTTTGGATGTGATTCCACTTTCTCTTGGTATCGAAACTATGGGAGGAGTTTCAACGAAGCTTGTCGAAAGAAATACGACTATTCCTACTGCGAAGTCTCAGGTGTTCTCAACTGCAGCGGATAATCAAACCTCTGTAGAGATTCATATCACGCAAGGTGAACGTCCGATGGCATCTGATAACAAATCACTCGGTAGATTTATTTTGGATGGTATCCCTCCAGCACCGCGTGGTATGCCACAAGTAGAAGTTACATTTGATGTGGATGCAAACGGAATCTTGCAAGTGAAAGCGAAAGACAAAACTTCAGGGAAGGAACAGTCCATTCGTATCGAAGCATCATCTGGTTTAACGGATGATGATATCAAACGTATGCAAACTGACGCAGAGGCTCATGCTGAAGAAGACAAGAAGAAGAAAGAGCTTGCTGAAGAAAAGAACATGGCAGATCAGCTTGTCCACACTGCAGAGAAATCTTTGAAAGATGCAGAAGGGAAAATCTCTGATGAGATCAAAAAGGAAATCACAGAAAGAGTTGAAGCGGTAAAATCTGCTCGAAATGGGGATGATTTATCAGTAATCAAATCTGCAACTGAAGCGCTTTCAGGATCAATGATGAAAATAGGGGAAGCGATGAAGACAGCAGCTGACAATGCTGCTACGTCAGAACAAGCTGCTCCAGAAACTCCAGCTGAGGAAAAGAAGGAAGGGGAAAAAGGAGAGACAAAATAAAGAAAAAGAAAGAGCGTAGTGCTTGACCACGCTCTCATTCTGTCAGGCCAACACTAACAACTTCTTGAGGTCGTCTGTTGTCAGCTTTGCTTCTCCTGTTTCCAAAAATTGCGAGAGTTGAATGGCGTTTACGAGTGAGGTTGCGTCGTTTATAGGTGCGCTCACTTTGGACACACCTTCGCAAATTGCAATCTCACTTCTGCTGATACGCCCAAGAAATGGTACGCCGCTTGCGATGAGAGAGTCTTGAGCTGCTTCGTTAAGCATGTTGTTCATGAGGGTTGTTACTTCTTGTGATTTGAAATTATTCCCTAAATGACTCGCGGCAAATTTCCACATTAGGGTAAGTTCAAGATCTTTCTTTTCAAGTAGCTCAGGGATGTTCTCATGAAGCAACGCTCTTCTGATTACTGCTTTATTTGTTGTTATCACACCTCTGTCGTACGGTTTCTTCAGCTCAAGCACAAGAACCTTTGACGGCCTCACAAGTGATAAACAGACTCGTTTCTTTTGCTTAAAGAGAAACTGTACTAGTTTCCCAGATTTTCTTGAGTGGTGGCCTGCGAGTAATCCTGCCAAAACATGAAAATCTATTTGTCGGGTATCTGGCACCAGAGATGTCAATTGTATACTCTCAGTATCAAGCCTAGCTCTAAATCCATCTTCTCGGTAATACGTATCCCGACCGTCCAAGGTGCTTATCCTTAGAGGTTCTGTTGTAAAGAGCATCTTTTTCTCCTGTTTCGTTGGTTGCTATTTACACTACCATTTTGTATGCATTTGTCAAATCGTATTGTAACGAAAAAACTTTTTACATCTATGAGTAAGTGTGTTAATGTAAGTTGTATAGTATGACAAAAAATTATTATGACGTCCTAGGGATTGATAAAGGTGCATCGAAAGAGGATATCAAAAAGGCCTTCTATAAGCTTGCCGCAAAATACCATCCAGATAAGAAAGGTGGTGATGAGGTAAAGTTCAAAGAAGTAAATGAAGCCTATCAGATACTTTCTGACGAAAAGAAGCGTAAAGAATACGATACCTACGGCCAGACATTCAACGGTCAAGGTCCACAAGGCGGAGCCGGTTTCGGCGGATTCAATGCGGCTGATTTTGACGGTATGCAATTTGATTTTGGAGATCTTGGAGATATGTTCGGTGATATTTTCGGAGGCATGGGAGGTTTCGGCGGTCCACGACAGAAACGAGGTCGAGACATTTCTATAGAGTTGGATATTCCATTTACTGAATCAGTATTTGGAACAGAACGTAAAGTGTTACTCTCAAAAATGAGCGTATGCACAACTTGTACTGGAACGGGTGCAGAAAAGGGAAGTAAGATGGTGACGTGTACGACATGTAATGGTCAAGGAAAGATTCACGAAGCACGTAAGACTATCATGGGAACATTCCAAGCAGTTCGACAGTGTGATCACTGTAATGGGACAGGCAAGATTCCAGAACATAAGTGTCATGATTGTAAAGGAAAAGGGGTGCGCGATACACGTGAAGAAATTGAAATATCAATTCCAGCGGGAATCAATAGTGGAGAAATGATACGACTTACACAAATGGGAGAAGCGGTTTCAGGCGGAGTGTCGGGGGATCTTTATGTAAAAGTAAATGTAGCACCACACAAAATCTGGAAGCGAGAAGGACATGATCTAGTAACTACTCATAGTATTAAACTCACAGATGCGCTTTTAGGCGTACCACATCATATTGAAGGTATCGATGGAGATATTGCGATTGATATTCCTGCGGGAGTTTCAGCTGGTGAAGTACTACGAGTCAAAAATCGCGGTGTACCATATGCTGAATCCAACAAGCGAGGTGACGTACTGGTGAAGCTTACTATCATGATGCCGAAGAAGTTGTCGAAGGAAGCAACTAAACTTGTAGAGAAATTGAAAGAAGAGGGACTATAATCAAAATATTCAGCGTCTGCTGCGTTGCGAGAAATTTTTTCTCCACGCGACGTACTATATGTACGTCTTGGTCGCAAAAATTGCTCGCGCCTTGCATGCATCTCAATATTTTGATTATAGAAATATAGCGATAGTAACAAAGAGTGCGACCTTAGGCGACTGACTTTTTTAAGTTGTACTCAACTTGTTAAAAGCCGAAGTACCTTTAGGTGTCGCACTCTTTGTATTTTTGGTATTTAACTATAAACTATTTGCTATTAACCATTAACTAGTTTTCCTATGATTGCATTCTTCACACTTTTGTACATGATTCTTATGATCGCCATCGGAGTCTATGCGGCGAGGAAGGTTAAGAATTCTGAGGACTATGTTCTTGCTGGAAGATCCTTGCCATTTTACATGGCACTATCGACCGTGTTTGCCACCTGGTTTGGCAGCGAATCAATCTTAGGAGCCGGAAGTAAATTTGCAGAAGGAGGATTTAGGAACGTGATTGAAGATCCATTTGGTGCAGGGCTTTGTCTTATCATCGCTGGAATTTTTTTCAATCGTAAACTGTATAAATTAAGTTTCCTGACGATCGGGGATTATTTTAAATATCGTTACAACACGCTTATTGCGACATTTCTTTCTGGAGTTATCATTGTCTCGTATTTCGGATGGGTTGCGGCTCAATTTTTGGCGCTTGGTGTAGTATTGCACGCGGTGATGCCGATGTTTACAGTGCAAACCTGGGTTATTGTAGCGGCAATTGTGGTGTCTATATATACCGTGTACGGAGGCATGGTTTCTGTAGCGCTTCACGACACGTTACAATCGGTGATAATTATTTTTGGTCTTATTGCGGTGCTCATAAGTGTGCTTCCGCTTGTTGGTGGTTGGCATGGATTCTTTACTATGGTCCCGCCAGAACACCTTAAAATAATTCCAGAAGGTACAGGATTTTTACCGTGGATACTATTTTTCACCGCGCTTATGACGCAAGGATTTGGAAGCATTCCTCAGCAGGATATTTATCAAAGAGCAATGAGTGCGAAAAGTGCCACACAAAGCATGTGGGCTTCGATTCTCGGAGGATCCTTTATTTTGTGGTAGTTATGATCCCGATTGCTATAGCAAGTATTGCCGGACATGTGTATCCAGATATTTTGGCAAGTAACTCTCAGCTGCTTATCCCAACACTGATCAATCAAAACACAAGTCAGCTACTTCAGATTATTTTCTTTGGTGCACTTTTATCCGCTATTTTGTCCACAGCATCTGGTGCGCTGCTTGCTCTAGCTACACTTCTTTCGGAAAACGTGATCAAGCCATTCTTTAGAGGGGTAGATGATAAATTACGTATGCGTATCATTCAAATTGCGGTATTTCTAGTTGGGTTTGGCGCGGTATTGCTTGCGTATAATCCTGATGCACATATCTATGAACTTGTGGCGGGAGCCTATAGTGTGACCTTGGTTGCTGGGTTTGCACCGCTTGCTTTTGGTCTCTATGCTCCATGGGTTAATAGTTTCGGAGCCTTTACTTCAATTATATTTGGAATTCTTGGCTGGCAGATTGCATCTCACGCAGGAACAGATATTCCGCCGACGTTTATAGGATTTTTTGCAAGTGTCACAGGGATAGTTATCGGTTCTGTGGCTTCGCAGTTTATCAATAAAGAAGAAAAAATAATGTAGTAAATGATATACTGTGTCTATGATATACAGTATCATTTTAGTACTTATTTTTCTTACCATTATTGGCCTTCGTGTCATCAACCAATACGAAGGAGCCGTTGTCCTTACGCTTGGTAAATTTAGCGGGATGCGTACCCCAGGACTCACTTGGATATTCCCCGGCGTCCAACGCATGATCAAGGTAGATATGCGTATAGCCACCGTTGATATCCCACAACAAGAGGTCATCACTAAGGATAATGTGCCGCTTAATATCAATGCAGTAGTGTACTATCAGATTGAAGATGCACAGAAGGCCATTCTTAATATCCAGGATTTCTCAACCGCAGTTGCTGATTTTTCTCAAGTGGCGTTATGTGATGTAGTGGGAGGGTTTGAACTTGACCATGTACTTTCAGAGCGAGAAATTATTGCAGATAGGATAAAAATAATTGTCGATGAGACGACCGAAGTCTGGGGAATTAATATTACCGCGATCAAACTTCAGGATATCGAACTTCCGGCAGATATGAAGCGTATCATGGCTAAGCAGGCAGAAAGCGAGCGAGAAAGAAGGTCAATCATTATTCGTGCCGAAGGTGAGCTCGAAGCTTCAAAGAAGCTTGCCGAAGCGGCGAAGATTCTCGCAGATACTCATGGAGGGCTCGCAATGCGCACACTTCAGACGATTGAGAAATCAAGCAATAATACAGTGTGGGCAATTCCTACTGAAATTTTAAACGGACTAAGTAAATTAGGGAAGTAGTTTTTAGATTATATTTATGAGTAAGAAAATTCTCGTATCAGGAATACAGGCGACAGGCACCCTTCATATCGGGAATTATTTCGGTGCGATGAAGCAGAATATAGAAATTGGCAATGATCATGAGTATGAATCATATGTATTCATTGCGGATTATCACTCGCTCACTACGGTCAAAAGTGCAGAGGAACTTCGCAAAAATTCGTTTGATATTGCATGTGCGTATCTGGCATGCGGCTTGGATACTAAACGTGTCGCGCTTTTTAAACAGTCTGATGTGCCTGAACATACAGAACTTGCGTGGATATTCAATAACATTGTAACTATGCCATATCTGATGCGAGCTCACGCATTTAAGGATCACGAGGCAAAGAATAAAGAAGTAAACGTCGGTCTCTTTGATTATCCGGTTCTTATGGCGGCGGATATTTTGATCTATGGAGCAGATATTGTACCGGTAGGGCAGGACCAGAAGCAGCACATAGAATACGCGCGTGACATTGCAGAGAAATTTAATCACGTATGGCGTGGAAATTTAAAACTCCCGAAAGATCATATTATTCCTGGAGTTGCTATCGTGCCGGGGATCGATGGCGAGAAGATGAGTAAGAGTAAAGGGAATGTCATTCCTCTTTTTGGAAGCGACGAAGAGATTAAAAAAGCAGTCATGAAGATCGTGACTGACAGCAAATTGCCAGACGATGTCAAAGATCCGGAGACTGACAATATTTTCGCACTCCACAAGCTATTTCATAATGAAAAATCTCTCTTTGAACTTAAAAATCGGTACCTAGGAGGGAATATTAGTTATAAGGAATCAAAAGAGATTCTCTTTGATAAGATACTAGAAACTATAGCCCCATGGAGAGAAAAATATGAGTACTTTCAGAAACATCCGGATGAAGTGTATTTAATTCTTCAAGAAGGGAAGATGAAAGCAAGAGCAAAAGCAGGAGAGACGATGGCACATGTAAGGAAACTTGTTGGTTTGAGCAGGTAGCGTCATAAGTAGTAAAAAAGAAAAGTGCGGCCTACGGCCGCACTTTGATGTCTCTCTGGATCATCCACGAGGGATGGCGTCGAGAACTGCTTTTGCCCAGGTGATAGGGCTCACATTTGAGGCTTTGTGAATAATTCGATGTTCAGGGAAATCTGGTTTTGCTGCCTGGATTAGACGCTTATCCAGGCCTGAATGAATTATCACGGGGATGCTATTGCCAGCAATTCTCACGAGCCTCATGCCCATCAATTGATCGGTAACGGGCTCACCTGGCCTTACAGGGAATCCCATGTCAACCGACATGACGACAGGAGCTTTTCTAGTGATACCAACCACTGCTTCATAGCATGTCCCGTAGGTCTTGATTTCTATGGCAATACCGCGTACCCCAGCCTGTATCTTTAATTCTTCTTCACAGGTTTTGAGATCTCTTTCGTTGTCTTCCACAATCACAATCAAGATAGGGGAAAATTTCATGGAGATTCCTTATATTTCAAGGTTGGGAGCTGTCTTTTATAACTCTACAATTTTGATGTTATAAAAGTCAAATAGTTTTTTTAAAAATGTTTGAAAGAAATTCACTTGAGCCTCGTCTCGGATTGTATGAAGCGCAGCTACATGTATATCACCATCGGCACAGCAGCAGTTACGGTGATCACCGTGTTTGCGTATGTTCCCTTGTCTAGTAAGAAAATAATACCTCTTACTAATTCTGATATGATTCTTGTGAGAAAAGGTGTCGGCAAGTCTAAAGAGTTTATAAAGCGGCCTGCTCCCATGGATCCAACGGGAAGTGCTAAAGCTATAATCAATGCTATAGAAATAGACGGGATTACCTACGAGGAAATACGATATCCTGCGGGGGCCATACGGGCCACAGATATGAGAACCGGAGAAATTGTTTGGCAAAAGCAGGTGTATACATTAAAAGATGAAACAAGTACTAGTACTCCTATACTATTTTCTGAATTTATAAAAGACGAAACTGATAAAAGTAATGTGTATCTACAAGTTACTAATGAATTGGGGGATATCTTTAGAGTAGACCCCAAGACTTCAGACGTTACTCCTTTACTTTCCAAGCACTATGCTCAAGTTGGTCCGAAATTAAAGTCATAAGCTAATTGCATATTCAGTTCTTCAAATAAACCCATAAATCTGTTAGTATATAAGGACTATGCAAAGAACGCTTATTGGGGATCTCGCACTTGTTATTACTGAAGATGAAGTATTAGTTCAGGGTTGGATTGATGTTAGGCGAGACCAAGGGAAAATGGTGTTTTTGGATATTCGTGATGTTTCTGGGAGAGTGCAAGCAGTAGTGCTGCCAAATCATACAGAAGCATTAGAAGTCGCCCAAAAAGTGCGTCCTGAGTGGGTAGTTGCTCTCACTGCGAAAGTAAATAAGCGTCCAGAGAAAAATGTGAAGACAGGGGTGGTAAACGGCGATATTGAACTCGAAGTGCTTTCTATAGAAGTATTGAATGAAGCAGAGACTCCGGCTTTTGACCTTTCTACTTTAGGCTATGAAGTAAACGAAGAAGTACGAATGACGTATAAATATCTTGATCAGCGAAGGTCTCGGCTTCAGCATAATATAAAGACTCGCCACAAGGTGATTCAGTACATCCGTACTTATTTGGACAAGGACAACTTTTTTGAAATTGAAACGCCGCTTCTTACTAATCCAACTCCTGAAGGTTCACGATCCTATCTTGTTCCTTCACGCGTGTATCCTGGAAATTTTTATGCGCTCCCACAGTCTCCTCAACAGTATAAGCAGTTACTTATGGCAGGCGGATTCGAAAGATATTTCCAAGTGGCAAAATGCATGCGTGACGAGGATACTCGAGGTGATCGCCAGCCGGAGTTCACTCAGCTAGATATGGAGATGAGTTTTACTACCCGTGAAAAGGTAATGATGTTAAATGAAGAGCTTCTCATCTCGCTTGTCACTGAACTTTTCCCAGAGAAAAGAATTCAACAGGTACCATTCCCAGTATTTACGTATAAAGAAGTCATGGAAAAGTATGGAACTGATAAGCCTGATTTGCGAGATGATAAAGGAGCCACAGACTTGCTGGCATTCTGCTGGGTGATTGATTTTCCATTTTTTGAGAAGACAGGCGAGGACAATGTAGACGAGACTGGTGCATGGACTTTTTCTCACAATCCTTTTTCTCGACCAAAAGATGAATACATGACTGATTTACTTGAGAAGAAGAATATCGCAGAGATTCTCACGACACAGTATGATGTGACATTAAACGGCTACGAAATAGGGGGTGGATCAATACGTAACCATAAGCCTGAGGCATTGCGTGCCGTATTTGAAATCATGGGATATTCTGATGAGCGTATTGAAAAGAATTTCGGACATATGCTTAAAGCGCTTGCATCCGGCACTCCTCCACATGGTGGTATCGCTTGGGGGCTTGATCGATTACTCATGATTCTTTTGAATGAGCCAAACATTCGTGAAGTGATGGCATTCCCAAAGACAGGGGAAGGAAAAGACCTACTCATGCAAGCACCATCCTCAGCTAGTCCTAAATCTTTGAAGGAACTTAAACTTGAAATAAAAAAGTAGCTATTGACAAATAGTTACAAAAGATGTATACTTGTAACCCTGTGGTGGGGAAGGTCTCTACTACGTCAACGGTCAAACTCTAGAAGGAGACGACCATGTTCATTTCCCAAATCCGCGCAATCGGCCTCGCCGCCCTGGTGATGTTCGCAATCGGCCTCACCGGCTGCGACAACCCGGCAGCGGTCGAAGCCAAGCAGCTCCGTCAGGAGCTCAACAAGCAGATCAAGCTCACCGGCCAGGCCGAAGGCAAGGTCGACGCGTTGAGCGAGCAGAACCGGCGTACCGCGCAGGAACTCTCCCTTGCCACCGAGAAGATCGGCTTGCTCACGGCGCAGATCGATCGCGAACGCGACTCCAAGCTCGCTGAACGCAAGGCAAAGTGGACCGAGCGCGCCGCCAAGAACCAGGCGCGCCTGATCGCCAAGCAGCGCGAAGACGCCATGATCAAGGCGACCTCGTCGACAACCGGCAGGACTCCGCAAGGAGACCTGCCTTTTTTATTTGTAATACAGAAAGATTTCTCTTTCTATTTCGTCATACTAACTACTAAGTGATATAATAATACTTGTAGTATGACAATACGAAAGAAACTCACGATTGGAATAGTCTCCTTTTTTATATCCTCCGGAATGCTTTTTGCGGCTGTCACACAAACTAGAGCTGCCACTCCTTCCAAACTAAAAGTTGCCGTCTGGATGCCGTACTGGAAAGCAGATGATGCGGTACTCGAAGCGCTTGCCCATACTGATGTCATTACTGAAATGAGTCCTTTTGCATATGAAATACAGTCGGATGGAAAAATTAAAGACACGCTCGCTAGTACCACTGAACCATTCTCGTATCTCTATGAGAATCTAGAAGGGAAGAACATACCAATTATTCCGTCTATCCTTTGGACAAGCAGACTACAAATGCAGACTATTTTAAATAGTAAGATTAAGCGAGATGCGCATATTAAAGAAATTGTAACTCTTGTGAAGAAAAATAAGTATGCTGGTATTGATATTGACTACGAAGGAAAGTCTGCAGAAACTCGCGTCGGGTTTTCTACTTTTTTAATTGATCTTCAGAAACAATTAAAGAAAAATAAAAAAACCCTCGCCTGTACCATAGAAGCTCGCACACCAGTGGACTCTAGGTATGCAACGGTGACACCTGAACTCTTGGCTCGCATTGAGTATGCAAATGATTATAAAGTAATTGGAAAAGTGTGTGATGAAGTGCGTCTTATGACCTATGATCAAGCAGGGGATGATCAAACACTTGAAGTGCAAAATAAAGCTGGTGCATATAAAGCGGTGGCAGATATCGAATGGGTAAAGAAAGTTGTTACGCTTACCTTAAATGATATTCCTGCGAAGAAGCTATTTGTTGGTGTGCCAACCTATGGTTATAAATACGAAATTATTCCGCCAGCAGGCAATGCAACTTCTACCAAATATGCACGAATTGGAGCGATGAATTATAAATATGCTGATGAACTTGCAACACAATTACACATTACACCAACCCGACATGCTTCCGGTGAAATTTATTATACCTATAGTACGACGACAGATCTGTATGGCAATTCACTTGGGGGAACGAAGCAATACTTGATTTGGTATTCGGATGCTGCTGCGATAGGTGATAAGGTAAGGATTGCAAAACTGTATAGACTTGCAGGGGTGGCAGTTTTTAAAGTTGATGGAGCTAATGACCCCCTTATGTGGTCTGTCTTGAAATAATTTTAATTGTTTTGTTAGATTAAACTAGCAACTATTACCCATTGACTATAAACTAGTATTATGGAATTCAACTTCGAGCTTGAGAGGTTCTCTGGTCCGTATACGTCACTTCTTTTGATGATTGAAGAGCGGAAGCTTTCTATTACAGAAGTATCACTTGCCTCACTTGCTGATGATTATATTTCGTATGTGCAGTCGCTTCCGGACAAAGACTACATGGATATTTCACAATTTGTAGTGGTTGCTGCCACGCTGATGCTTATTAAGATCAAATCGCTTTTGCCGGGGATTGCCTATACTGAAAATGAAGAAAAGCAGATTCATGATTTGGAAAATAAACTGAAAGTGTATGAATCGCTCCGTAAGGCGATGAAAAATATAGAAAGAACCTATGGCAAAAATCCGCTCTATGCAAAATCGCGTATGAAGCTTACTGATCCAGTATTTACTCCGAGTCAGTCACTTACTCTAGAGACGCTGCATTCGATTGCGCACCTTATGCAGGCTGCCTTTGAAAGAGTGGATAGAGTAAAGAAGCATGTCATGTCTCAAGTGGTGAGATTAGAAGATGTGATAGAAAATCTCCGCTCTCGAATTTCACAGGTTACTTCTATGAAGTTATCCGAACTCACAAATGGTATGGTCGGGACGTTTGAAGAGAAAAAGAAAACCGTGATTGTGAGCTTCCTGGCAATATTGGAACTTGTAAAATCAGGTGTGATGCACGCAGATCAAAACGATGAGGATATTATTTTGGAATCAAGAAATATGAATCAAGAAGCATAAACTCATGGTGTGCGGCACCATTCTTGATTCTTGTCTCATGTTATAATGAGGCATACTATGCTTCCGAAAATTATTTCCCTTCTTTTCGCTTCCGGCGACTCTCTTTCGATCAAGGAAATAGCGAAACTTACCACTTCAACTGAGGAAGAAATACTACATGCTATTCCTTCTGTGCGGGAGTATGTAGTACAAGGTGGTCTTTCGCTTTTAGAAGATGGAAATGAACTACAGATTGTAACAAGTAAAGAACAGAGCGAGCTTGTGACCTCACTTTTGAAAAAAGATTTGGAAGGAGAGCTTACGCCAGCGACACTGCAAGTGCTTACGATCATCGCATATTTAGGAAAGGTGACTCGTGCAGATATTTCTTTTATTCGAGGTGTTCAATCGTCTCAATCAATACGTACATTATCTGTTCGTGGGCTGATTGTTAGAAGTGGCGAAGAATGTTCTCTTACTCCGGACGCTTTGCGGTATTTGGGAATTACGAACGTGGAAGAATTGCCAGAGTATGAAGCACTTCACGCTGAGCTTTCAAGTAAATTAGCTGCTGCTAAAGAAGAACTATAAGCGTATATATGTTCAGATTTTCCCGTTCTCTTCGCATGGACCTTCTCCATATACAGCATGTCTACGGAGCATGGATACTTTTTTCTATTCTTATAGTAAGTGTGGCCCGAGGTGAATATACTTCTACATTTGGATTGCTTATTCCAAAGAGTTTGCCAAAAGCTCCACCACCAGTTGTATTTTCCTATGCACCAAATTTAGTACCCATCACAGAAGCGAAAGCATTCGTAGTCTATGACATTGCTACTCAAAAAATAATAGTAAGTAAAAACGAAAATGTGGTATTGCCACTTGCAAGCATGACCAAGCTTGCGACCGCGGTTACCGCTATGGAACTTGCATCAAGTACGAAGCGCATTACTATTACGCCAGATATTTTAGATGAAGGATACGATATCGGATTGCTGAGAGGACAACAATTTACTTTAGGAGAACTTATCAAATATATGCTTGTCTTTTCTTCTAATGATGGAGCTAATGCAATTGCACAGACTCTAGGTGGGAAGAAGTATTTTATTGATGCAATGAATACGTTGGCCATTCGTGAAAATATGAAGACGCTTTTTTTCACTAATCCAAACGGATTAGACAGTAAGACTGAGTTTGGGGGTATAGGATCATCACTTGATGTGGCTAGACTTATGGCATATGCGTATCAGCATATTCCCGCGCTTTTAGATGCAACGACTAAAAGTCGAGCCAAAATTCTGTCTAGTACAGGAATGCTAACTGGCATACCCAACACAAATCAATTCGTAGAGCATTTTAGCGGTATTTCTGGTTCAAAGACAGGATTTACTGATGAAGCCGGTGGAAATCTCACAGTAGTGTTTGATATTGCGCTTGGCCGACCTGTAGTTATTGTAGTGATGGGATCCACAAAGAGTGATCGATTTATAGATGTGGAAAAGCTCTATACTTTTGCTAAAAAGGCTTTGCAATAAAGGTTTTATAAAATCCATACTACGGTGGTATACTAAAGGACATCATGCTGATCGATGTCCTTAAAATCCTATTCCCAAGTATTGTCTCTTTTGCGATTGGTATTCTTATAACGCCTATAGCGAGTCATTATATGACGAAGTTTAAAGTATGGAAGAAAAAAAGTGTGGCAACTACCATAGATGGACAGATTGCTACCATTACTGCTTCCCTTCATAACGATGAAGAACGCCATTTGCTTCGAATGGGGGGTGGGGTTATTTGGGTTTCGGTATTTACATGTGCGTTACTGTTTTGGATCGTATCACACACTATTAATTACCCGCTTGCAGATAAGTTGGAGTTTATTTCTCGTAATCAAACATGGCTTCCGCTAATAGGAATGCTTGTAGGGGCTCTTGTAGGAGGGCTTGACGACCTCTTGGTTTCTCAAGTGTTCGGAAAAACAGGAAGTTATATTGGTGGCGGATTATCATTTCCGATACGCCTTACTGCAGTAGCACTTATGGGTCTCTTCGCAGGCGCCTGGTTTTATATCAAATTAGGAGTAGATGCGGTGTATCTTCCTTTTTACGGTCATGTTCATCTCGGTGTTCTTTTTATCGTATTTTTTGTTATTGTAACTATCGCGCTTTTCTCCACAAGCGTCATAGATGGTATTGATGGCCTTTCAGGCGGTATCTTTACTGCTATCTTTTCTTCTTACGGCATTATTGCCTTTATCAATAATCAGGTTGATATCGCAACGCTATGTTTCGTTATTGCCGGAGCTACACTCGCATTTTTGTGGTTTAATGTTCCTCCTGCGTTATTTATGATGGGGGAGACGGGTATTATGGCGCTCTTGCTGTCCCTTTCCGTAATAGCTTTTATGACAGATGCAGTGCTATATTTGCCAATTATCGCATTGCCGCTTGTTATCACTACACTTTCGGTGATACTACAATTACTTTCAAAGAAATTCTTAAAAAGAAAACTTTTTCTAGTGGCACCTCTACATCACCACTTTGAAGCTAAAGGCTGGCCAAGATATCGTATCGTGATGAGGTATTGGATTGTTTCATTTATCTGCGCACTTCTAGGCATTGTCATTTATTTGATCAGTTAATTAAGAAACTGTTCTATGAAATTATTTTCGCGTGTAGATAAAGGCTTTCTCATCGGAGTGATCTTACTACTTATTTTCGGTCTTTTTATTTTTGCATCAGCTGCTCTCGGTGTGCTTACCTCAAATGAGGTTAAATTTTATTCTGTTCTTGAAAGTCAGTTTGTGTTTGCACTTCTTATCGGCGTTATGGCATTGTGTGCTGGCATGCTTATCCCATTTACCTTCTACGAAAAACACGCATTTAAAATATTTATAATTACGCTTGTAGCTACCATGCTTGTATTTGTGCCAGGACTTCAATTATTCCATGGTGGAGCGCATAGATGGATACATATAGGATCACTTTCGTTTCAACCTTCGGAACTTCTCAAGTTTGGGTCGATAGGTATTGTGGCGATGTGGTGTACAGCATTTTCTCATCGGTTTAAGAAAATAAATGTCGGGTTCATGCCGTATATGCTTCTTGTTGGATTGATTTCTATCGTGATGCTACTTCAGCCTGATTTTGGAACACTGCTCATTATTATTCTCTCCACATTTACTGTCTATTTTGTAGGAGGTTCCACCATAAAGCATATTGGGTTCCTTGTGGGGGCCGGCTTTCTTGGTTTTATTATTTTGGTATCAGCTCGGCCATATATGATGGAAAGAATACATACTTTTTTTAATTCAAGCCATGATGTACATGGCTCATCTTGGCAACTCAATCAATCGCTTATCGCTATCGGCTCAGGTGGAGTGTTTGGGCGCGGTTATGGACAGAGCGTACAGAAATTTAATTACCTGCCGGAACCCATTGGGGATTCTATTTTTGCCGTTTTGGCTGAAGAATTGGGGCTTTTGGGAGTGGGAATATTGTTTGTGTTATATGGTATAGTAATTATACGGGGACTTATGATTGCTCTTTTTTCCGAAAGTCAGTTTGGCAGATTATTGGTGCTCGGTATCATCGCACTCTTAGTTTCTCAGATCCTACTAAATATAGGCTCTATGCTTGGTCTTCTTCCACTTACTGGGGTACCTCTACCATTTATCTCTCACGGTGGTACGGCACTCATGGTACTTTTATTTGAAATTGGTGTAGTACTTAATGTTTCAAGACAATCACACTTCGTATGAAAATAGCTTTTACAGGTGCAGGAGGGGGACACTTTTATCCACTCATCGCGGTGGCGGAATCGGTGCGTAAACAAGTTTTTATTCAGAAATTAAATACACCCGAGATGTTTTTCTTTTCTGATGCACCCTATGATGAACGGGCGTTATTTGATAATGAAATTAGGTTTGTATATGTGCCGTCTGGCAAACTACATGTATTTCCTTCACTTGAGAATGTCATTAATGTCTGCAAAACATTCTGGGGTATTTTTGTCGCATTAAGAAAACTATATTCTATTTTTCCGGATGTTATTTTTGCAAAAGGAGGATATGCTAGTTTCCCGGTATTGTTTGCTGCACGAATTTTATCTATACCTGTGATTGTGCATGAGAGCGATACCGTTGCGGGTCGTGTTACTCAGTGGGCAGGTAAATTTGCTGAACGTGTGGCGATTTCTCAGAAAGAAGCGCAAGTGTATTTCACTAATCAACAAACTGCACTCACTGGCCTTCCTATTCGAGAAAAGCTTTTACCGCCACTTCATTACGTGAGGAATTTCCCAGAACATCGTCGGCCCGTTCTTCTTGTATTCTGTGGGTCCCAGGGAAGCTTAAAAATAAATGAAGCAGTGCTAAGTGCACTTCCCGAACTTATGGAAACATATGATGTGGTTCATCAGACAGGACCGCTTAATTTTGAAACAGTAAAAGCGATATCTCAAAAAGTGCTTGCAAATAATTCACATAAAGATAGATATTATGTTGATGGTTTTATTGATCCAGGAATATTTTATCCAAAAGTAGACTGTGTAGTTACTCGCGGCGGATCAACTACTCTTATTGAGACTGCACTTTGGAAGCTTCCGCAGATAATAATTCCAATTCCAGAGTCAGTGAGCAGGGATCAGCGTACTAATGCATATACGTTTGCAAAATTAGGCACTGCAACTGTTATTGAGGAAAACAACCTTACACCTCATCTTTTGGTTTCAGAAATTAATCGCATTTGTGGAGATAGAGAAATCTTTGAGAGAATGTCTAAAGCAGGAGAGGCTCTCGCATATACCCGCGGCGCATCAGACATCATTGCTACAGAAATGCTTCGTATCGCACTATCACATTATGCATAACCAAGAAGAAAATAAAAAAATAGTTACACGTTACGCTCCTTCTCCTACTGGCTTTCAGCATGTAGGAGGTATTCGTACTGCGATCTATGCTTGGGCCTGGGCTAGGAAGAACAATGGTACATTTATTCTTCGCATAGAAGACACGGATAAGGAACGCGAAGTAGAGGGTGCTATTCCTCATGCTATTGAATGTCTCAAATGGCTTGGGATTAACTGGGACGAAGGGGTAGATATTGGAGGACCAAACGCCCCGTATCTTCAGTCAGAACGTTTAGAGAGTTACAAAAAGTACGCACAGATTCTTATAGAGAAAGGGCACGCATACCCAGACCCATATTCTGAAGAAGAAGTTGCTTCATTCCGTAAACAAGCGGAAGATGAGAAGCGGGCGTTTTTATATCGTGATCATAGACCGGCAACCTTAGAAGTATGGGACGGTACTAAACCTCTTCGCTTCAAAGTACCAGAAATTAAAAGCTACACCTGGAATGATGCTGTGCGAGGAGAGTTAACCGCAGGACCTGAGGCACTTGATGATTTTATCTTGATTAAAACTGATGGCTACCCGACATATAACTTCGCCCATATCATTGATGATCTAGAAATGGGTGTGACACATATCATGCGTGCAGATGAGTTTATCGCTTCCACTCCAAAGTTTCTATCACTCTACGATGCGCTCGAGATTACTCCACCAGTGCTTGTAACCCTTCCGCCAATACTTGGTACGGAAGGAACAAAAAAACTAAGCAAACGAGATGGTGCGAAAGATATTTTGGAATACAAAAACGAAGGGTATCTTCCGGATGCGATGGTCAACTTTCTTGCCCTTATCGGATGGAATCCAGGAGGGGACAAAGAAATTTTTTCTAAAGAAGAATTTGTTCAAGCTTTTGATATTTCCCGCATTCATAAAAGTGGTGCGATGTTTAATGAAGAAAAGCTCGAATGGGTGAATAAAGAGCATATGAAAAAGCGAACGGAGGAAGAAAACCTTGCGGGAATCAAACCATATCTTTCTGGGTATAAAGATGATGTACTTAAACGCATGCTTCCGATGGTGATTGAACGCATTACGCATTATGGACAGATTAGTGCCGTAGAAAAAGATGAATTTGCCTTTTTCAAGGAAAATCCTATTTATGATAAAGAGAAGCTTTTATGGAAAGATGTTCCGTCTAACGCGTTATCTATGCATCTTTCGTATATTGCAGGACTACTCAAGGATATGGATATGACGAGTGTTGAGTCGATCAAAGCTGCCATTTTCCCGTACGCAGAAGAAAAAGGAAAAGGGGACGTGCTTTGGCCACTTCGTGTCGCACTTTCTGGTAAGGAAAAATCCGCTGATCCCTTTACACTCCTTTATGTATTAGGAAAAGATGAATCTCTCCTTCGTATCACTCAAGCACTCGCACTTCTTGCGTCATTCCCTTCATCATAATTTTCCTATGTTCACATTCTCTTCTCGCTCTTTTATTTTTCGAATCATAGTTACCATCGCGCTCTTTATTGGAACTATCTATCTTCCTAATGTGGTATCCGCTCAATCAGTAGATGAACTGAAAGCATCTGTTGATGATTTGACCGCGAAAATAAAAGCACTTGATAAGGAAATACAAGACTTTAATAAAAAAATTAGCCAAACACAAGGGGATCAAAAAACACTTAAAGCAGCACTCGCTTCTCTTGAGCTTAGAAGAAAAGCACTTGTTGGGCAAATTGATCTTACTAATTTGAAGATTAAACAAACACAGGATGGTATTTTACTCACACAAAATAAAATAGGAAACACAGTATCTACCATTGATCGAAATCATCAAGCTCTTTCCCAGATCATCGTGCGTATGCATACTAATGAAAAAGATATATCTCCTCTATTTGATGTTGTTTCTTCGCACACCGCGACGCTTTCTTCTTTGTTTGATGAAATAAAACGTTCTTCTGATGTATCATCACAAATGCAATTGAAACTTCATGATTTAAAAGATGCAAAGATTCAATTGGAAAGTACCAAGACGGAATATGAAATCCAGAAAGAATCACTTCAGAAGCTGCAGTCTTCTCTTTCTAGTCAAAAAACATTAGTTGATCAAAATACAGAAGAAAAAGCAAAACTTTTAGAGGAGACGAAAAATAAGGAAAGTGCGTATCAGGCGATGCTTACACAGAAGAAAAAGAAGAAAGGTGAACTTGAGGCCGAAGTTTTGGATTATGAATCTAAGATTAGAGTCGCGGTGGATGTTTCTAAATTGCCTAAATATGGTAGTGGTGTGCTTAAGTATCCTCTTGATCGAGTTACTATTACGCAGTTCTTTGGGAATACTCCTTTCGCTAGTAAGAATCCTCAAGTGTATAACGGTGCTGGGCATAATGGAGTGGACTTTGGTACTCCAGTTGGAACTAGTATAAAAGCTGCAGGAGCAGGGACAGTACTTGGTACAGGGGACACCGACCTTGCTTGCGGAGGAGTGTCATATGGACGGTGGGTGCTTATACGCCATGCTAACGGTCTTACGACGCTCTACGCTCACCTTTCTGTGATTGGTGTATCTGGTGGTCAAAGTGTGGCAGCAGGGGAGCAAATCGGGCTTTCTGGAAATACAGGGTATAGTACTGGTCCGCACCTTCACTTTACCGTGTATGCATCTGATTCGGTACACATTACAAGTCCGACTGAATATAAGAGTAAAGTGTGTGGTACCTATATGTCGCTTCCTGTTGCTCCGCGCGCCGGGTACCTTAATCCGCTTTCTTATTTGTAATATACTTATACTATGATCACTTTTGCTATTCCAACTTTTATTATGATTCTGGTTGCAGTGCTTATCATTGGTATGATTCTAGGATCATGGTTTTTCCTTAATATGAAATAAGTCATTTCTGTAAGGCTTTTTACAGTTATGTGAATATGTGTCTTGCGAGGTGAACGAACGTTTACTATACTGGATATATGCCTAATAATCCAGTAGACATTATTTATACATTTTATTCGCAAAAAAAGAGAATGCCTTCGTATGCAGAAATTGCCGATCTTCTTTCGTATGCTTCTAAGAATGCTGCATTTAAAAAAGTAGAGGAACTTTTACATAACGGTCTCTTAGATAAAGATGATAAAGGAAAACTCCTGCCAGCAACTCATATTCTCAAAAGCAGACAAGCGTATCTTAAAGTTCTCGGTGTGGTTGAAGCTGGATTTGGTTCTGTAGAAGAGGAACAACTTCTAGGGAAACTTTCACTTGATGAATGGATGATTAAACGACGAGAAGCAAGCTTTATGCTTCGAGTCACAGGGGATTCTATGAAGGATGCCGGAATAATGGATGGAGACATGGTTATCGTAGAACGTACCCTTACCGCACCACTTGGAAGTATTGTGATAGCCGAAATTGACGGAGCTTGGACAGTTAAATATTTAGCAGAAGATAAACGAGGTTTATATCTTAAGCCGGCCAATGACGCATATAAAGATTTGCATCCAGCAAACGATTTAAAGATCGCAGCTAAAGTAGTGGGCGTGGTAAGAAAATATCCATAATTCTATGGATAACAACAAACACACTATGATACTTCATGTCGATGCTGATGCATTTTTTGTGGCATGTGAAGTAGCCAGGCTTCCTCATCTGAAAGGAACACCAGTGGTGGTGGGAGAAGAACGAGGGATTGCGTGTGCCATGAACTATGAAGCTAAGGCATTAGGTATTGTGCGTGGCACTCCCATTTTTAAAATAAGAAAATCATTTCCTCAAGTAACGGTGCTTTCCTCTCATTTTGAATTATATAGAGAATACCAGGATCATTTAGTGCGGATACTTCGTGCGCGGTTCATGCGAGTCGAGGTATATAGTATCGACGAATGTTTCGTAGAAGTCACACCGTTAGAACTTTCATATACGCATAAATCTCTTAATGCATTAAAGAAAGAAATAGAAACTGCGATAGGGATCAACTATACTTTTGGACTGGCTCGCACAAAGACACTAGCGAAGCTGGCTTCGTCCTATGCAAAGCCAAATGGAGCTAAAGTAGTATTTCCATATGAAGAAGAGGGTCTTTTGAAAGCGACTCCAATAGGAAAAATTTGGGGAGTGGGATATAGATCAGTACGCCTGCTTGAAAAGCTAGGCATCGCTACCGCGTATGATCTTGTTCTAGAAGAAGATAAAGATCTTGTCAAAAAGTTTGCTATTCCAATACTTCGTACAAAACATGAACTACAAGGTAGGAAAGAATATGATATCAGTGATGGAACAGATGATCAAAAATCTCTGCAAGTAACAAGATCTTTTGCTGCAATAGAAGATACCTCGTTTGCGCTCTCTGAACTTTCACTTAATATTACCCATGCATGTAGGAGGTTGCGTGCACTTGGTATGCTCACTAAGCATGTCTTTGTATATATTAAAAAGAAGGACGCACTTTATGGTAATAAGTATGGAGATAAAAAAGTTTGGTATGAATGCAAGCTTGCATTTGAGACACAAAGTGAACAAACAATTTTGGAAGGATGTAAGACCTTCATCAAACAAATTGAAAACTTTGAGAAGGGGGTATTTCGGGGGAGTGGTGTATGGATGATGGGACTTGTTCCAAATGATGAATTACGTGAGGATCTCTTCGGAGCTTCTGTCTTGTCAAGGGCTGACGATACAGTCTTTAATGTCATGGATACGCTTAATCATAAGTTTGGAGAACATGCGCTTGTAAGCGCTTCAAGTTTGAAAGCATTGAACCAAAGGACAATCACCAGCAACTATCTTGATGCAAAGAGCAGATATATCCGAGGATTACCATTACCATATCTTGGTGAGGTTTCTTAAGTCTCTAAAATGGTTTTGTTCCCATAGGTATAGTCGTAAAAGATATATTGTGCGACATTAACATATACTATTAACCTATATTCTGCTGCAGTTACTACCCCTACTATACAATCTATCTATAATAATATTTGCGCAAAATAAAAAAATTGAATGGATATGTGCTGACTTGTAGTATTAAATTATTTTTCTTATCTATCGCATTTGACTTTAGATAGTTCAAAGCATGGGATTAAAAGTCAAAGTTCCCTCTTTCCCCGATTGTCCCCTTTCTGAGGAGATAAAGAAATAATCACTACTGTGCCCAAGGCTCCATAACAAAACTCCCAGCCGCGATTCGCGGCTGGGAGTTTCTATCATTTTTTATTAGTATTTACCGTCGCAATCTTTTCCGTAGAAAATCACATTTAATCTCTCAGCGATTGTTGATTGAAGTTTTACATCATTTGGAGCTACATCAGCTGCCATGTAAAGGTCTGCCATAGCCTCTTTACATTTGAGCATATGAAGCTGAGCTTCTCCGCGAGCAAGGTATGCCTCAACCTTGCCTAGTGCAGTAGTACTTCCAGAAGTAAGATACTTCGTAGCTTCATCGTACGCAGTTTTATAATCTTCCTGCTTGTTTGCGGCAGATGCATTTACTAAATGGTCATTTCCGAGCACTATCGCATTTTTTGTGTCTTTAACTTCTAGACCAACTTTTTCTGGTGAGTGACGTACTTCATAACCGATAAATGTTAGAAGAGCAACCGCCACAATCAGTAAGAATAATTTACCGCTATGATTGATAATAAAATCTCCGGTCATTCTGATTGCTACCCATACCCTCATCCATCCTCGCATTATGATATTTTCTTGCATATGCTTATAAGTATATTCCTTTGCTTGGAGGTTGCAAATGCTAAAAAAGCTTGATTTTTAAGGATTCTGTGTCATTTCAGGGCTATATTTTTCTTAATTCATTACTTGCTTCACGATATACTGGTATGTAATTACCGACTAATTTCCAAAACTTTGGCGAATGATTCATTTCGTGTAGGTGGCATAGTTCATGAACTATAAGATAATCCTGCAGATGAGAGGGAAGAAGTACTATCTTATAGTTAAAACTCAAGTGTTTCTTTGAAGAACAACTCCCCCATCTTGTTTTCTGGTTTCGAATTGAAATAGAAGAAAAAGAAAATACATTGCTGCTGTTTAATTGTTTAATTTTTTCAGCAACGAGCATAGATGCTTCTTTTCGATAATGTTTCTCTTCGGCTTCTGTGTGTTTGATAGTAAAAAGTGATACATGTTTTTTTACATCCTGTAACTTCTTTACTATCCATTCCATATTTCTTTCTGCAAATGCTCTGGCCTCTCTTTCACTTGTTCTAGATGGCGTAGTTACTGTCACCCTGCCATCTCTATGCACTGAAAGTCGCATACTGCGGATGCGAGGTTTTTTGGTCACACGTATTTGTATTTCTTTTTGATCGAATTCTCCCCTTTCCATTATTTAGTTAATTTTTACATTAATGACTGGCTGGCTGTAGTCTCCTTCTAGTTCTGGATATTTGGTTGAAGTTACACAGTCACGATAAGTAGTTATTTTATTTTCTTCTAAAAAGGCAGTAGTTCCTTTATTCCAAAAGACTATTGATTCTTCAAGATTGATATATCGAGCGCCGTCTGCTGCAGGTGCATGAATAAGTGTCATAGTTCGTCCATCGCTTAAAACAAGGTCTGCTTGTCGGTCATCAGATGGATAAAACGTTGCAGTGATTGATCTATTGTCTTTACATGTGAAGTCATATGTATATCCTTTAGCTTTTGAACTTGCGGTAGAAGTTGCAGTACTAGTCTTTTCACTTGTCTGTGCGTCTTCTATATAGACATATAACGCAATAAAGACTAAAACTCCAAATACTATTCCGATAAGATGTTGTTTTTTCATATAGATATAGTATAGCTCATAGTATAGAGAGTATTTGACCAATACTGTCCTGGCTTGCTAGTATCAAGGTATACTACAATCTTACTTATACCCTCTCACTATGAATAGACATTTATTTAGAATTAAAAATGATATACGTGACACAGGCACGCAAGCATGGGCTTGGTTTAAGGAACTTACAACGTGGGCTAAAGCCCTCGTGGTTCTTGCCATAATTGGTATCCTTTATTTGCTTGTCCATGTGCTTGGAGGGAATAAGGCCCCAGAGGCAGTAATAGAGAAAGCTAATCGTGCTGTGGTACTTTCAACAGTAGCAGAGCTTTCATCAAATTCAACTCCGATTCCGCTTACAGGAACTGTAACGTCTCGGTCAGAAGCATCTGTTCGTGCTGAAGCTTCAGGCCAGATTACGGTATATAAAAAACTCGGAGATTATGTCTACGCAGGAGGGATTATCGCCACGTTTGAAAATAGTGGGGAGCGCGCCCAGGTAGTGCAAGCAGAAGGCGCATATGATCAGGCAAAAGCAGGAAGAGATATCGCTATGATTAATCGCGGCGGTACAGGCGGCTCACTTGCTGAGGCAAAAGTACAAGCATTAAATACGCTCTCTTCAGCATATGCATCGCTTGATGATGCTATTCGCACAAAAACAGACGTCGTGTTTTCAAACCCACAGAATAACCAAATTAAATTTATTGTAAGTGTTCCGGACCAAGCACTTATTGCAAATATTGAACGTGAACGCACTCAGATAGAGAGTATTCTTATCGCACGTGCAGCTCGTAACCATACGCTTTCTGCGAATTCAGATCTCATTACTGAGCTTACTATGCTTGAAACCGAGACAAAGCAGATTAAAAATTATCTAGATGAGATTGCAAATGCGCTTAATCATGCTGTGCCTGATCAGCGTGAGACAGAAGCAAGTATCGAAGGAGCAAAAGGCAGCACCAATGGAGCAAGAAGCACTGTGGCTGGAGTATTATCTTCTATCACAGCTTCACGAAATAGCGTAAATAGCGCTCTTACTGCAAGTGAGGCTGCCGGGAAAAATGATGGTACTACTTCTACTGGTGGAAGTGCAGCATCCGATGCGCAAGTTAAATCTGCACTCGGAAATCTTCAGGCCGCACAATCTCGACTGGAAAAAACGGTGGTACGCAGTCCCATTTCCGGCTCGGTCAATTCTCTTTCAGTAAAAACTGGAGATTTTGTTTCGAGTTTCTCCCCTATTGCAGTGGTTTCAAATAATGGAGCCTTAGAAGTGGTGGCGTATGTCACAGATACAGATGTACAGTCTATTGTAGTAGGTTCTAAGGTGATTATTGATGGGAATGTAGATGGAGTCGTTACCAAAGTTGCCCCAGCACTTGATCCGGTTAATAAGAAAATTGAAGTGCGTATTGGTATTTCTGGGACAAATGGTGCGCTCATCAATGGCAAGTCTGTACGAGTGGATGTGATGCGTGCGAAAACTGGAGAGATCGTTGCTACCGAGGAGATACGATTGCCGCTTTCTGCAATTAAAATAACTCCAAATGGCTCATATGTATTTACGGTAGACGCAGATAAGAAATTAGTTGCACATCAAATAAAAGAAGGAACCTTAATGGGTGATCAGCTTATTATTTTGGAAGGAGTTACTCATGATATGAAAATCGTGACAGATGCCCGCGGGCTTAAGGAAGGAATGGCAGTAACGGTTAAATAACTACAAGTATATGCATAGCTTCTGGATATTTTTTCTTAAAAAACGAGCATTTACGTATATGCTTATGTTTGTTCTCACTTTAGGAGGGCTGTATTCTCTTGTTTCTATTCCAAAAGAATCAGCTCCTGAGGTTATCGTGCCAGTGGGAATTGTGGTAACTACACTCCGTGGTGCTTCATCTGAGGATATCGAACAGCTTATTACGAAGAAAGTTGAAAGTGAAGCGATGAATATAGAAAACGTAGATAAGATTACTTCAACTTCCGCAGAAGGAGTCTCATCAGTTACGGTGCAGTTTCTTGCTAAAGCAGATATTGATAAGTCAATTCAGAATTTAAAAGAAGCAGTAGATAAGGCAAAAGTAAAATTCCCACAAGAAGCTGATCAACCGCAAGTGCTTCGTGTTAATTTCGCAGACCAGCCGATACTTCTTGTTTCTGTTTCTCAAGATCTTTCGCCAGCAACATTTGCGAAGCTCGGAGATGATTTGGAAGCTGAACTTAAAAAAGTTCCCGGTGTTTCCAAGGTGGATATTTCTGGTACTAGAAAACATCAAGTACAAGTTGTAGTAAAAAAAGAAGCATTACTTACCTATGGAATTCGATTGGACCAAATCACATCTGCCCTCCAGACTGCAAATGCCTCATTTCCTGTAGGAAGTATTACCGTCTCACAAGTAAATTATCCGATTAATTTTGCCGGTACAATCGAAACTCCTAGTGAAATTGGCGATATTGTGGTTAATTCAGCAAATGGCATTCCAGTATATATTCGTGATGTTGCGACTGTGATAGACGGATTAGCTCCTCCTAGTACTATTTCACGAGCTTCTGTGCATGGTGCACCAAGCAGTAATGCTCTTACGCTTTCTATTTTTAAAAAAGCAGGTGGAGACGTGACACAAATTACAAAAGCTGCGCGTGCGAAATTGGATGAGCTCAAGGATACGATGCTTCATGGTGCAGATGTTGTTATTTCATACGATACAGGAGCATTAGTGAAAAAAGATCTTACTGAACTTTCTAAGGTTGGTCTTGAAACCGTCATACTTGTGTTGCTTGTACTTCTTCTTACTATCGGATGGCGAGAATCACTCGTAGCAGCGCTCTCTATTCCGCTTTCGTTTGTGATTGCTTTTATTGGACTCTATGTTTCTGGCAATACAATTAATTTCGTTTCGCTTTTTTCTCTTATTCTAGCAATCGGTATTTTGGTTGATTCTGGAATTGTGGTCACAGAAGCGATTCATACTCGCACTAAGCGATTTGGTAACTCGTATGATGCGGCGATCGCTTCAATCAAGGAATATGCATGGCCACTTACCGCTGGTACATTCACCACGATTGCTGTGTTTGCTCCCCTCTTCTTTCTTTCCGGTATCATGGGTAAATTCGTTTCGAGTATTCCTTTTACGGTGATTTTTGTGCTCATTGCTTCCATTTTTGTTGCGCTCGGCATGGTGCCATTGCTTGCAATTGTGCTTACTAAAGAAGCACATACTAATCGCTTTGAAGAAATGCAGGACGCTTTTTCACTTCGTGCTCGTGAGTGGTACAAGGGATTTTTGGGAGGATTTTTGGACAGCAGGAAAAAGCAGAATTGGTTCCTTTCGCTGATGGCTCTTGGGCTTATCGCCTCTCTTTCTCTTCCTATTTTTGGATTAGTAAAAGTAGAGTTCTTCCCGCAAGATGATCAAGATTTTGTCTACGTAGAAATAGAAAAGCCGCAAGGTACTCCCCTCTTGCAAACAGATACATCTGCGCGTGAAGTGGAAGAATTTCTATATACGAATACGTATGTAGATTCATTTGTGACTACTGTCGGATCCGGTTCAAGTTTCAACGAAAATGGAGGCGGTACAAATAGCAAGATTGCAAATATTACTGTGCTACTTAAAAAAGATAGAAAGAAAACATCTACTGAAATCGTGCAGATCCTTCGCAATGATCTTGCACCCATTACTTCAGCTGATGTGCGCGTACAGGAAGCGGCCGGAGGCCCACCCTCTGGTGCCCCTGTTTCTATTGCATTTAAGGGGGATGATTTAAACAATCTTTCTATCGTTGCAAACAAAGCGGAAGCCATACTTGCTTCTATTAAAGGAGTAGTGGATCCTCAAAGTTCTATTCGCGATGACGGTACGCAATTTACAATCAGTGTTAATCGCACTAAAGCCTCAGAGGTGGGATTAAATGCAGTGCAGGTGGCGCAAACATTGCGTACTGCAGTTTCGGGTGTGATTGCTACTACGATTAAGACGCCTGAAAATGACATTGATGTCGTGGTTAAGGTTAATTTAAATTCAAATTATATTAATCCTGAAGATACGATAAAAACTACAGTAGATAGTATCAAGCAATTATCAATTATGACCCCCACGGGCACAGTCCTTCTGGGATCTATCATTGATATTAAAGCAGCGCCGTCGCGTGCGTCCATTGCTCACTTAGATGAAAAACGCGTTGTAACCATTACAAGTAAACTTGCACCAGGAGCTACTGCGCTTCCAGTGATGGCAGAATTCAAAAAGAAATTTGCGGAAGTGGCAATACCTGATGGTGTGGTAGTTGATTATGGAGGTGAGAGTAAGGATGTGAATCAGTCATTTAAGGAAATGGGTCTTGCACTTTTAGGCGGCATGGCACTTATGCTTGCGATACTAGTGCTTGAATTTAATTCTTTCCGCTTCACATTGTATCTACTTTCTATTGTCCCTCTTTCGCTTATTGGTGTGCTTGTTGGTCTTGCTCTTTCTGGTAAAGCTCTATCATTTTCATCATTACTCGGAGTGATCGCACTTGCTGGAGTGATTATCAATCATGCGATTATACTTTTGGACTCGGTGATACATAAGTTAGAACACGATAAGTATTTGAAACTCCGCGAAGTAATTATAGAAGCTTCTGCGATACGATTAAGACCGATTGTACTCACCACGGTCACTACTGTGATCGGCATGCTTCCGCTTGCAGGAGCTTCAGCGCTTTGGGGACCGCTTGCGTTTTCTATTATGTTTGGGCTCGCATTTGCTATGCTTCTTACGCTTGTATTGGTGCCGGTACTCTTTTATCGTTGGCCAGGAAAAGAAATTGGTAAGTTGAAGTAAAGATAAAAAACTTTTTAACATCAAAGAAAATAAGGCAGATACGAAAGAATCTGCCCTATTTTCTTTGATTGACTTTTCTCATATTTCTTGTAGTGTTATGGGTAGACGCTCTACAAGAATACATATCATTTCGAGTCAATCAAACCCATGTAAAAGGAGTAAACTCATGGATCAAAGTGAACACAACCCTTTCCTGGTGAAAGAACGCCACGCCGCATTGGTGGATATGAAAAATGAATTTGAAGATCGTAGGCTGCCGGGCGTTTCGTATACAAGCGGATTAGATGCTTGTAAAAGATTTATTCGCGATCAGGCACTAGGATCTCTCAAAACGGAAAAAGATGGGAAATGGAAACCTCGAATGGTGCCTCGTCCGGAGATTGTGCTCTTCTGTCTCGTGACAGACCCTCGCCAAAAGAAAGTTGGGCAACTCACAGAAGAAGGGAAAAAACTGCAGGAGTCACTGAAGACTTCTTCGAAGTCAAGAAGCAAAGCTTCCGGGGTTCAGTCCGATGATAAGTTATTGTCGGAAAAACCGAAGGACAAGATTACTGAAGAAAGAATTCGACAAGACAATAAGATCAACTACAAATGTTCGATTTTTGTTTTTGCAAACCAGGAAGACTTTCAGAGTCCAAGAAATCAAGAATATATTCAGAGTGAACTTGTGGTAGGAGGGAAAACCACACTGTATGTATGCGAAGTTTTGCGGCACCTTGTTCTGGTTAATCCCACTGATAACCCCAAGGATCCTAAGAGTCCGAAAATTGAAGTGATTGATCTTGCCGAAATGCAAACGCTTGAGGACTTCAATAAACAAAAAACAAAGGAAGCGGATGCGCGCAAGCAAGATCAAGTGGAACAGCAGCAGAACGAGATAAACGCCAAAGTACCTGCGGTGAAAAAGCCCAGAGTTCCAAGGACGAAAACTACTCCTCCGGTCATTGAAAACTACTCCTCCGGTCATTGTGGCAGCGTCAGCTACACCGAAGGAACCTACTCCTGTGGTTCCAAGCTTTATGCAGGAAGCACCGCAAGCACCAGTTGAAGTCTGGTTGAAAAGGATCTGGTCAAAGTTCCTGGTTTGGTGGCATAGCAACTTCTGAGTCATCGACTCCAAAGCCCCGCGTCGCGGGGTTTTTATATGTTCATAAAGCCATTGACTTTTTTTTATTTTTGTCGTAATTTTAGTGCAGTAGATCAAATCTGGAGGGGATCATCATGAAGATTTTAGCTCATAGTAGTTTGGAAATGGCGCTCATCTCATCGCTTAGTTTGCATAGGACTGTAGGAAGCATCGTAATACTTCCCATGAAGCACCCTAAACATGGGCTTCTTCCGCAAATAAGCGACAGCGTGTTCTTGCGGGAAGGCCCGGTGAATAGCGAAGAACTGTTTGCCTGTGAAATTCCTTTAGGTAAGGGCGAAGTAACTCCTGCACAGACGATTGACTGGCTTAAACCTAAAGCCCAGGAACTCTTAGGCAGTGAAGTCGAGGTCTCGCTTACCCTGATGCCTGGTCTTGGAAAAGGTGGAAAGAAAGTTCTCTTCATTAGCTTTTCTTCGCCGCCGAAGAAAGCTTCGTAGCAAAAACCCGCCGATAAGGCGGGCTTTTTATCTAAATTTTCTCACAATCGCACTTGCAACTGCTTCTATTTTCAAATGATTCGGATTTGGATATATTTTCTTGAATTTTTTATTTGCCGGGATTAGTGCTGGCTTTCCTTTTTCCACATCTAAATATTTAAGCGTGTATTCATTTTCTACAAGCGCCAAGACAATATCTCCTGGAATAGGTTTTCTTCCCCTTTCGACTAGAACTAGATCACCTTCAAAGATTCCTGCTTCTTTCATCGACTCTCCTTGCACTTCTAGCATATAGGTCGCCCCTCTTTTTCGTATGAGCATACGGTCCAGTGAGATTGGATCCATGCGTGCTTCTTCGGCCATAGTTGGGAATCCAGCCTGTACAGTCCCTAATCGCATAATAGGACCAGATTCTACCAAAGAAAGTCTACGACCTATTTTTGTGAGTACTCCTTCATCAATTAACTTTTGGACTTTGTACGAAACAGTATTTTTGGACTTAACTCCAAAAAGTTTCTTCATTTCTTCATAGGTCGGAACTCGCTCATGCTTTGCGTAAAATTGGATTAATTGTTCTCGTTCATTCATATCTCTCAGTATAGTAGAACAAATGTTCTACTGCAAGTAAACTACTGTGGATAACACAGAAGTGTTTATCTAATCCCCGTATCAATATTAAAATTAACAGTTGAAGTTGCAAATGATTTAACAGTTACTAACTTCTTTTCTCCTGGTCCGATACCTGCTGGAGAAATCTGTACATAATAACTACCTGGGCCTATTGGAATATAAAAATTACCTTTTGTATCTAAATGGGCCTGTTCTTGTATTGACGTCTTGTCATTGGCATACACAAGTACATTACGTGAGGTATAAGCTTCAGGAGGAGTCGGACATGGCTTTTCTATTTGCTCCACTGGGCAGTTTGGACCAATTATTACATGACCTGTTATGTATCCTGCAGCTATTCTTGGAGTAGTTGTGGCTGTACTAGTACTTGTGTCCGGTGTCGTTGTTGCTACTGGTGGAGTAGAAGTAGCGCTACTTGGTGGAATGATAGTTGTATCTCCTTTACCTTTATAGGTTACGAAGAAATACCCTCCTCCTGCAATCACAGCCAGTAGTATAGTTACTACTAATTTTCCAAATGGTGTCATATATAGTAAGTATAACAGTTTATTGTAGCTGTATATACAAATCTTGTTTGAAACCACCTTGGCCTACAAATGCAATACTCGGATCTTTAGTAAGAATTTTGTCGTACGGCCTGCAATGCATACATCCTCCTTCACCTTTACTGCATTTGAATTCGCCCTTAACTCTAGCTTCTTTAACCCGAAGCGCAACCTCCATTACATCACGACGCGCAGTTTCTAAATCTGGCAGTTCTTTCTCTATTACATTCCCACTTTCTAAATACCAATAACTCGCACGACTTACTTTCCTCTTTTGAAGTGCATTACACAATAATAAGTAAATAGGAAGTTGAAGTGACGACTCATTTTCTTCCTTCTTTCCTGTTTTGAAATCCACAATATGAAGGGAATCAGATTCTGGAAGGTACTCTATCCAGTCAATTAATCCGTTTAATATAATATTGTCTTCTTCAGAAATAAAAAAGTTAGGATTCATATCGTTATGTCCTCGAGGGATTTTGATTCGTTTGTTGATGAGGAACTTCGGATCCTTCTTTACGTTTTCAAGCATTACTTTACCGCGAGATTTAAACTCTTCTTCCATCTCTTTGCTTAAAAATCCCCCTTTCTTCCCTTCTACTTTTTTCCACTCATCTTCAAACGTTGCCAAGAGATCGCGAGTCATGCGTTCTTCAGATGGGAAATTAGCAAGACCTTCCAGTACTTCGTGCACAGCAACACCGAGAGACATATGTGGGCTTACGAGCGAGATTTTATTTCTTGTGACGGGATCTTTGTAGACGTTGTGGAGATAATACAGTCGAGGACATTTCAAAAAATCCCCCATCGAGGAATGTGAGACCCATATAGCAGAGTATTTATCAGGCATGCATAGAAGTATAGTTGAAAGTTTATAAAGTTCATACAATTGAAAGTCAGATCATGCTTTACAAACTAATAAAAATATTGTAGTATGCAGCTGTGTATTACAAAATAGGAGACAAGCATGGTCACACATGCTGAAGCTAGTAAAGACGAGCCGGAGCAACCGGAAAAGGTAGAACTGAACCTAAAGACGGTGATCGAAATCATGTTCGGAGAGGTCACTTGTCCTTTGGCGAGGCAACAGGCTCAAAAGTTGCTTCCCGTCGGATACATGATACATGATTCCTTTGTGCGAGAGGTTTGTTTAGAAGTGGCGAGGCCACATCTTCGCAAATATCTTCCTCATCTCACCTGGCTCTCACCGTTTATTCATGTACATGTCTTTTACTTGTCGACGCTTCACTACATGCATACGTTGATGCACCCTGGTGAGGTATACAAGGAAACAGTTTGGGTGCCCAAGCTGAAACTCGAAGATATTTTCTTTCATGCCGGATACTTCTCTGTTGCTCGAAAGAGCATCGTGAACAAACGAGCTTGACCAGATAAGCTTTCACAATATACTGGCTATGAACGACGCCATCCAAGTCGTCCGTCCGCCTCGATGGCATCACCTGGCCGGAAGCCAGGCCCCCACCGGGACACTCACAAAGTGTTTCCGGTTTTTTATTGGCTTTTTGTAACTCTTGACATTTCTTTGTCCGCGGTATAGATTATAAGTCTGACTGATCGCTACGAGGATTCGGAGCGTAGGTTGCGGTGTCGTTTGGAAAAGCGACAAACCCACTGGAGTCACGTCCAGTCCGATGAAGGGAGGCCCAGGTTCGCAAGAACCTGGGCCTATTTATTTCTTGACCGTATATATTCTTGTATGGCACTATTGATAGTGTGTAGTCAAAACGATTGGAGTGTGATATATGCCGTACTTCTCCAAACGAGATCTCTATCGAGACAAGAAGATTCCACCGGCACAAGAGTCTATGCTGAAAGCCAGCATGCGAATCATTGTTATGAAAGCCCTGCGCTCGTCAGCCTTTCAGTGTTCTCTTTTTTTGGAGCAGATGCAGGGTAAGATTTCAGTTGAAACGTACAATGAGTTGTTTGAAGTGGAAATACGGTTAAGTCGAGCTTTGATCTCATTGCGAAGGAACTGGGCCATGTGGGATTGTATGGTGGGCCAGTTTATTCCACAACAAAACGTAAGGGTTATTTTTGAAAAAGAAGGAATAGACACTGTTGGACAGTACCTTCTTTTCGGAAAGGAAAAACTCAAATTCTATCTCAGCGATAAACACTTTTCAATTCCGCTGTCACTCCAATTCATGAAGGCGGAGAAAAATTTAGCCGTGAAGAGGCAAAGGAGAAAGAAAGTTGACATGCGACGAGCTACGGTGTAAAGTACTGATTGATCGACCTCTCTGCGCGACTGATGTTTGCCTGCCCACTGCTGCGTCGTGGTGTCGCCTGCGTGACGGCAAGGCGTAACCAGAGCAGCCAAGTCCTGCACGAACCGGGTCATGTGCGGCACACAGCGGCGGGGAACACTCGAGCCAGAAGCTACGAGGGGTCGGTCACCAACACAAAGACGAGTTTCCACTTGTTACAAGGATTCGCAACGGCGGATCCTTTTTTATAT